>Ga0194132_10000224_pt1 | contig 115287 bp, 102 predicted proteins | sample TA2KigOf80mmetaG_FD_148612 | JGI IMG/M metagenome (GOLD analysis project Ga0194132, IMG submission 148612) | Freshwater microbial communities from Lake Tanganyika, Tanzania - TA2015054 Kigoma Offshore 80m | ecosystem: Environmental > Aquatic > Freshwater > Lake | place: Tanzania: Lake... | reverse complement strand
GAGGGCGGCATTTCAGGCTATGTGAGCCTGAATACACAGGCCACTGACCCTAAGAGCCACACCCTCGTCGAATCTCTTCTACTTGATTCCCAGCGCTACCGCTACCTGCTAAATTCCGATGGTAGACCCTAATTAGGGCTTATCTACCGTGTGCGCGCCATGGACGTGAACACGGCCGTGGACGACTTCGACGTGATGATCGCCATGCACGGGAGTGGGTTGCGCGCGGGGAGGTAGCTATGCGCGAGATGCGCGTCTGCCGGCTGGGTAGCTTACTGGCTCAACACCCAGCGCGCCACTTCGTCGTGGCGCGCGAACCAGACGCCGGGAAAGCCTTTCATGTAAGTGAGGATTTTCTCCAGCATGGCCGACATCATTGGCCGGCCGCCGAAGTGGGCGTGGACCGTCAGGTTGATCAACGATGGTGTTTCGCTGTGGTAGAGAAAATCGAAGGTGTCTTTGTAAACGTCATGAAAAATCCGCGGGCTTGAGCGCAGGGTGCGGTTGTCGGTGAAGTCGCTATGGGCGAGGGCGACTAATTTTCCCTTCCCAGTTTCGAGGACATAGGGCAAGTCGGTGTCGTTGTAATCGCCGTGCCAGATAAAGCCCTGCTCGGCGAGAAAGCCGGCGGTGTTAACCGTGGGCGCGGCGACGGGGCTGAACCAGCCGACGGGGCGCACGCCGACCGTTTTTTCGATGATTCCCGCGCAGCGCGCGATCACTTCCTTCTCTTCTGCGGGCTCGAGATAAGGCAGAATCAAATCCTGCGTGTACGAGTGGCCAGCGATTTCATGACCGCGCTTGTGCAATGCTTTCACCGCATCCGGATAGAGTTCGGCACCTTTGGCGTTCAGGCAAACCGTTGCTTTAATTTCGGTTTGATCGAGGATGCGCATGAAGCGCCAGATGCCGGTCTTGCCGCCGTACTCGGACCAGGAGATCGCCAGTAGATCCGGCGTGCCGGGTTTCAACGATGTCGTCATCGGCGAATAGGGCGGCGCTTTTCCTTCCGACCAGACTTCGAACATGATGGTGACTAGCACGGCGATCTTTTTGTTGTCGGGCCAAGCGGAAATGGTGGGTTGCATGAAATTGCTCCGTGACGTGGATTGTGACAAATTTCAAAGCATAGCTCGGTCTGTATATGGAACTCCTGCCAATCGCAATTGATCGACCTAGTTTCGCTGTGCTCCGCCGGGCTGACAGGACAATTCTACTTGATTGTTTGGACCCAGCGACCGTCTTGGTAAGCGAAACGTCCCATCGCGCTGCCGTCGGGGCGCAGGCCGAACTGATTGGTGAAAACCGGTTTATTCAAAGACAAGCGCAAAGCATATTCGCACACGAAGCCCGGGGCTCAGGACCAACATGCCAAGGCGGAGCCGCTGTACCGGCGGGCGCTGGCGATTCGCGAGAAAATCCTGGGGCCGGCGAGTTTAAGCGCGCTGAGGATTTACGAGAAGACATTGGGCCCAAACCACATGCAAGTCGCAAAAGGGCTCAACAATCACGCAGAACTCTATCGATCGCTTGCGTTTTATAGAGTCGCGCCAGATTGCCAAGGGTCGTCGCGAAGCTTGGGTGATTTAACCCGTAGGCCTTTTCTTCAATCCCAAGTGATCTGTGATAAAGCCGCGCCGCCTCGCTCTAGCGTTGTTGCTTCTCATAGACATCGGCCAAATCGTTGAGGCTGGTGGCGACGCTGGCATGAAAGGGCCCTAAAGTTTTCTCGAAGATAACTAGCGCTTCGCGATACAACGGCTCGGCCTTGGCATGGAGATCCTGGGACTGATAGAGCAGCGCCAGATTATTGAGCGCGGCCGCCACGTTGGCATGATTGGCGCTAGATTTTCCGGAAGGGTTACTAACTTTCCCTATGTGAATAGCCCGGGCTTGGGAACTTTCGCCGCCGCCCAACCGTTGTGCCAATTGATGGACACGGTCCTTGCCCTTCGCTACTATGACCGGGTGCTTTTCCGGGATCGCAACCAGTCGAAGGAATCAGAGAGTTTTGCCGCTGAGCTGCTCGGCCACCTCGATCACTTGTACCGGGTGGCGTCTCATCTGGCGAAGGACCGCGACCGAGCGAATGAGTGCGTACAAGAGACGGTTTTAAGGGCGCTCAACGCGCGCCAGCAGTTCGAGCCGGGCACCAATATGAAAGCCTGGCTGACCAAGATCCTGCATAATTTTTTCATCGACTCGTACAACCGGGTTAAGAACATAATCCCCATCGAGCCTCATAAGGCCGCGATTGAAAGCGGCGCCGAGTACTGGGATAACCTCGCAACACATGAGCCGGGGCCTGACTCGCATTTTCTCCAAGCTGAGCTGAGGGACGAGATTCGCACAGCCCTGCAAAAGATTCCGGAGGAATTTCGCGCGCCGATTGTGCTCGTCGATATGGGCGATTTTTCCTATGTTGAAGCGGCGGAGATCCTGTCCTGCCCGGTGGGCACGATTCGTTCACGGTTGTCGCGCGGGCGGCGCCTGCTTTACAGGCACCTAAAAAACTATGTGTCGGCTGATGGGAAGTAGACCGCTATGCGATGCGACGAAGCCCAAGAATTGATCACCGCCCTTGCCGACGGCGAGCTAGCGGCTGCCGAAGAGACGGAACTGGCCAATCACCTGCGCGAATGTCGCAACTGCGAGACCGCGCGCGCCATCGAATTCAGATTGAAAGAGCAAACCCGCAGTGCAGCCGAAGGACTCACGGCACCGAGGGATTTGCAGCAACGGCTCTCGGCGCTGGTGCAATACGCGACCACGCAAACAGCGACGCAGCCGCCCGTGCATTGGTGGAACTCAACCCGTTGGCGAGTTGCCTTCGCGACCGCCGCCGTGGTTTTGGGCATTCTGCCGTTTCTCTACTACGGCCCTAAGCAAGAGAACCTAGTTGCACCCACCGTCATGAACACTTATCGCAAAGCACTGGGCAACCAGATCGCGTTCGTACAAGCGCAGGATGGCGATGAGGTCGTCAAGCAACTGGTGCAAGCCGTTGGCGGCAAGTTCAAACCAATGGGTTACGATCTGACGATGCTAAAGTTAAAACCCGCCAGGGGTGCGATCGTCACGATGGCAACCCGTCCCATCCAGGTCGTTGTTTACAGCGGCGAGGGCCCGGAGATTCTATGCTTTACCTTCCTGGGGGACGAACATGACGCGCCGCGCGAGGCCAACCTATTCTTCGATCCGGAAAAGAAAATGAACTTCCACATGTTCTCACAGGACGGGGTTAACGCCGTGTTGCACCGAGAAGGCGGCGTGATTTGCATCTTTGCATCAAAGCGCCCGATGGAAGAATTGCTTAACGTCGCGCGCGCGAAAGCGCGGCATGCCTAGCGGCACGGCCGCTGTTTCGGGTTTCGGGTTCACAGTTTCGGGTTAGGATTCCCCAAACACTTCCTACTTGCTTAACCCGACTTATGGCACCGACGACAACCCGAAACTCGCAACTCGCAACCCGAAACAGCAGCCGCCTATGCGGCTGCAGCGGCTGCAATTGACAACCCACCCGCCATCCCATACATTTCCCACGTCCACCTCTGAGCGGGCGTAATTCAGCGGTAGAATGCCAGCTTCCCAAGCTGGACGTCACGGGTTCGATCCCCGTCGCCCGCTCCAATTTTTCTCATCACTCTAAATTCGACCGTTTCAGCGGGACGATTTTCGAACTTGCTTCGTTCTATGGTTAGGCGATAGAAGAGCTCAGCGGTCATTTGAATCTGCGATCGAACGTGCGCCTAAGTTGTGTGAGGAAGTCATCATGTTAACCAGCGCGGAGAATGATTTGTTAACCAAAGTTGGACCGGGAGAGCCGGCGGGCGAGTTGTTGCGCCGCTATTGGCTGCCGGTTGGCGTGGCTAGCGAGCTGACGGCGGAGAAACCGACACAGATTGTGCGCATCTTGGGCGAAACCTTGGTGTTGTTTCGCACGCGCAACGGCGCAGTCGGTTTGATCGAGGACCGTTGCGCGCATCGCGGCGCGTCGCTCTGTTATGGGCGGGTGGAAGAGCGCGGCATCGCCTGCGCCTATCACGGCTGGCTGTATAATCTAAAAGGCAACTGTCTGGAAACGCCCGCGGAGCCGGCCGAGAGCAAGTTTCATCTCACGGTCAAGCAGAAAGCCTATCCCGTGCAAAAAGTCTGCGGCTTGTATTGGGCCTATCTCGGCCCGGCGCCGGCGCCGCTGCTACCCAACTTTGACATTTGGTTTCGCCAAGACGGGCGACGAAAAATATTCATTCAGCCGCAGCTCGACTGCAACTGGGTTCAGGCGATGGAAAATTCCATGGACCCGGCGCACCTGATGATTCTCCATCAAGAAACCGCCGAGCCGGACCGCCACCCGGAAAACAGCACCCGCGGGTTTACCGACGAGGTCGATCGTTTCGATTTCTTTGAAATACCCTATGGCTTAATGAAGCGGCGCACTTACAAAAACGGCATGATCGACGAGCATCCGGTGATTTTTCCGAACATCTTGCGCCAGGGCAACGCCGGTCAGATACGCGTGCCGATCGACGATACTCACACGAAGATCTTTTTCGTGCGGTTTTTCCCCTCGCCAGATGGCACGATCGTTGAAGGTGACGAGCCGCCGGTGATTTACATTCCGCCCTACAAAAACCCACCGGACCAGCTGCATCCATTCACGCGCTTTCGCATGGACGCTGTGCAGTCGCAGGATCATATGGCCTGGGAGACCCAGGGACCGATCGCCGACCGCACCCATGAGCGGCTCACCTCATCGGACCGCGGTGTCGTCATGCTGCGCGAAGTGATGCTGCGCGAGATACAACGCATGCAAGCGGGGCATGATCCGAAGGGTGTCATACGGGACGCGCAGCAGAATGCGGCGATGGTTGATACCCATCTCACCAAGACCATCGAACAATTCGGTCAGGTTGGCGCCGACGCAGCGGTCAATGCCTAGGCCGTGAGCACGCAATTTTATGACCTTGTGAGAACTTCGGGGTTGACGACATGGATTGGGCTGCCCGCGAGATAGGTGAGAATCTGTTGAACTACAAGTTCATAGTGCACTTCGTAGGTTGCCGCCGTGACGAAGCCCAAATGCGGCGTACAAATGGCGTTGGGCAGCCGCACTAACGGATGGTTTGCGTCGAGTAGCGGTTCGTCATCGTAGACGTCGACCGCCGCCATGCCCGGCCGCCCGGCGCGCAACGCTGAGACCAAAGCACCATCTTCGATCAGCTTTGAGCGGCTGGTGTTGACGAGTAGCGCGCTTGGCTTCATGCGCCCGAGATCGGCGGCGGTGATGATGCCGCGGGTTTCACGCACCACCGGCAGATGCAGACTGACGATGTCCGACTCGGGAAAAAACATAGCGCGGCCGGGCGCGACTTCATAACCCGCAGCCCGCGCGCGCTCAAGCGACGCGCCGCGGCCCCAACACAGAATGCGCGCGCCAAAGGCCTGGCCAATATTCGCGACGATCGAGCCGATACCGCCGAGGGCATAAATGCCCAGGGTCTTGCCATAGACATCGGCGCCCAGGGTCGACTGCCAACGCCCGGCGCGGACGTTGTTCACCTCCTCCGGAATGTGGCGCAACGCCGCCAAGATCAAGGCCCAAGCAAGCTCGGCCGTCGAGTGCGGCCGCCCCTTGCCGCCAGCGCAGACAAGAATGCCGCGCTCGGTACAAGCCTTGAGATCGATATGCGCCGTGACCCGGCCGGTCTGACTGATGAGCCGTAAACGTGGCAAGCAATCAAGCAGATCGCGCTTGATCCACGAACGCTGCTGCGTCAGCACCAAACATTCGGCGTCGCCGATGCGTGCCGCAAGCCGCACCGGATCTTTCTCGGTGTCGGTAAACACGATGACTGCATGGCCGGCCAACTTGTCGTAACAAGACATGCGCCGCAAGGCGTCCTGATAGTCATCGATAACAACGATTTTCATCCGGCAATGATAACGGAATGCGCCGCGTCGGCAAACTGAGGTTGCCAACGCCGGATCAAGTCAACGCCAACGCTGCGGCAAACAAGAGTTGGTTATCGACAAAGAGGGAGTAACGTAGTTTGAGTGATTTGTTGGTGCCGGAGGCGGGACTTGAACCCGCACAGGGTTGCCCCTACCGGATTTTGAGTCCGGCGCGTCTGCCATTCCACCACTCCGGCACTTGCGGGCGGAGACGAAAAATTAACTTGTTTTCTTGTTTTGCGCAAGCAAGGAAAAGGGTTTCGACTGAGTCTCGGCAAAGACTAGAAAAGAATTTTCCAGCATTCCTGTAAAGAGCTGACCGCCAGCAACTGCGGGTGTTTGATTTGCTTGAGCTGGGCGGCATTGCTCGCCGGTAATACGCAGCGCTCGAAGCCGAGCTTGCCGGCTTCTTTGACGCGGGCTTCAGCCTGGGAGATGGCGCGAATCTCGCCTGCGAGACCGACTTCACCAAAGAAAACTGTCCGCCCATCGAGCACTTCCTCCTTCGCGCTCGATGCGATGGCCGCGATGATACCTAGATCGACAGCGGGCTCTTCGACGTGCACGCCACCGGCGACGTTGACGAAAATATCTTGATCGAAGAGTTTTGCACCCATTTTCTTTTCCAACACCGCGACCAGCAGTGCCACGCGATTGTGGTCGACGCCAATGGTCGTGCGCCGCGGCACGGCGAGAAACGATCTCGTGACCAGCGCTTGCAATTCGATCAAGATCGGCCGCGTGCCTTCCATGCTGCAGACGACGGCGGAGCCGGGCACTTGCAGCGGCCGCTCCATGAGAAAGATTTCGGATGGGTTGTTGACCTCGGCCAGGCCGGTTTCTTTCATTTCAAAAACACCGATTTCGTTAGTTGATCCGAAGCGGTTTTTGACGGCGCGAAGAATTCTGAAGCTATGGCCGCGGTCGCCTTCGAAGTAGAGTACGGTATCGACCATGTGTTCGAGCAATCGCGGGCCGGCAATGGCGCCGTCTTTGGTCACATGGCCGATCAGAAACGTCGTCAAGCCGGTTTTTTTTGCGAGCACGATGATCGAACCGGAAGTTTCGCGCACCTGGGCGATACTCCCGGGGGCGGACGGTATCGTTGTCGAGAAAATCGTCTGCACGGAATCGATAACGAGCAGACCTGGCTTGATCTTCTTGATGTGTTCGAGGATGCGCTCCAGTGAGGTCTCGCTGACGACGAGGAGATTGGGCGCGTCGATGCCGAGCCGCTCGGCGCGCATCTTGATTTGCCGCTGCGACTCTTCGCCGGAGACGTAGAGACAGGTAATACTTTTGCGGCTGACGGCGGCGAAAGCTTGCAGCAGAAGAGTCGACTTGCCGATGCCAGGATCACCGCCAATCAAAATTACCGAGCCCGGCACCAACCCGCCGCCGAGCACACGATCGAACTCGCCGATGCCCGAGAGCACGCGGCCTTCTTCGGATGTATCGATATCACCGATCGCCGCCGGCGCTTCTTTGGTGCCGAGACTTAGCTCAGCACGAGGCGTGGCGGCTTTTTCGAAATGCTCCTCGGCAAACGTGTTCCACTGATTGCAGTCGGGACATTTGCCGAGCCACTTGGGCGACTGAAACCCGCAGCTTTGGCAGGCGAAGATGGTTTTGGCTTTGGCCATTTTGCGATTATTCTGAGGGCCGCCCCATCCTGCGGCGGGGCGACTTTTTCAACAACGCTATACCTTTAGTCGTTATGCGATAACGTTGATTAATACTACGTGGTTTGTTTGGACTGGTCATTTCTACAAAACCCAAGGCAATCAGGTGTGCGAGAGCTTTTTTGAAGTTGCCGGTTCGTGTCGAGTATCCTAAGCGTCGTAGGAGCTCCGGCGGCCGTTGAGGCTCGCCCGCGCAAGCAGCGAGCATTTTTGCTTCCAATCTTGTTAGGGGAACATGGGCCTCAACATGGGCCTCAACATGGGCCTTAGGGTATTGACCTACGGATTTCGGAAAAAAAGTGACGGTGAAGAAACCTGTTGTCTTGAATTGCGGGTCCGGAGAACCATGTTTTTTGGCCTCGTCGCGCATGCGCTTGATGCCTGTACCGGCCTTCTCGATAAATTCGATTCTATGCAACAAGTCGGCAAGCAGCGGATTGCGCCGCACGCTGCGGTGGCCCAAGTCGGAGGCCAACATCCCATTAGGAAGACCGCCAGGGTTCGACACCTCAATGCGGTCGCTATAAATTTCCACGAAAACGTTGGCACCCTCGTTGAACCAGTCGCGATGCATCACCGCATTAGTAACAGCTTCGCGCAGCGCAGCCATCGGATATTCGGGTATCTCTTCGCGGCGCAACCGTTCTATGCGATAGGCGACCCGCGTATTGCGTTCGACAAAACGCAGAGCGTCTTCAATATCGGCAACGATACCTCCATCAAAGTCCTTGCGGTCAAGAATATCTACTTTGTCTGAACCCCGCGCGAGTAAACAAGTGATGTAGGCTTGAGAGAAAAACCGCCGCACATTCTTGGCAAACATAAGAACACCGGCGTTGCGAAATAGAAGCTTGCCAGCCGAGCGCTCTGCCGCTTCGATGTTTACCAAAACGTCTTCTGTGCGCGGTCGGCCGCTGATGCCGCTCATCTTTAGCCACGTATTGTACTTCTGGCGGTCGAAGTCCGCTGGATAGCGAAACCGCGTGCAGGGCGAAAGGTCAAATCGGACCGAGCCTTGGACGCGAAAAAAATCCCGAATCTCGTCGCGTGCAAGCTTCTGCGTAACCGCGCCCTGTCGCCAGAAGAAGCCTTCACTACACTGAACGGGCTTGGCCTCTCTTTCTCGTAAGCGGATCACGATCACCTTGCCAACGGGCTCCACGGTCACTTGCAGAGGCGGGTCGCAATTGCGCGCGAGGTCGTGAACCCGCGCTCGCAGTCCATTGGAGTCTTTCATCCCGACGATGCTACCGTCGTCGCGCACGCCAAGCAGAACCTTGCCTCCAACGGTGTTGGCGAAGGCCACCAGCTCGCGAGTCAAGGATGGTGAAAGGCTCTCCTTGAACTCTAACGTGGTGCCTTCGCCTTCTTGGACGAGAATGTTGAGATCGGCGGTTTTCATCGAAAGATTGAGCGGGTGTCATCCTCCGGGCTAATTTAGCTCCTTCCTTGATTTTGTTCGACAGGCCCCGTTTCGGCTGACGGTATACCCCAGCCACGCGCCATTTCGGCAATCCGTTCTACGCTGCCACCGGGCTTGGCGTGAATGATGAGGATTTCGTCCGATAGCGCGGCGACAAACTCGTTGCGCTTGCGCGCCGTTTCTCTGTCAGGACGGCGCGGCTTTTCGAAACAAGACACGAGCAAAAGCCGGCCAGAGTCTAGTGCCGTCTGCCAATCGGCTGGAATGCGCGTGGTCTGAGTCAGCGCCCGCAACAGACACACGACAATCGGTTGCGTTCCACCCAGCAGAATTCGCAAACATTCCTTCTCGACCGGGGAGTGAAAGCCGCTGATGACGGTTACACTGTCGTCCACGAGCTTTTGCGCCAGAAGGCGCGCTCGCGACAAAGTTTCGTCCGGGCAGCTCGTTGAACAGAACAAAGCGGTCTTGGGCCGCGCGAGCAGCGCCGCGTCGCCCATCAGTGAGAGCATGTTGGGAGCGCGCTCACCCAGACGTTGGCGCAGAATTGGCGGATAAGAACTATCAGGGGACTTGATAATCACTGAATTCATTTACGTAACCGCGCGTCCATGGATTTACAGCGAAAAGTGCAATGGCCCTGTGCTGCTGTCGTCGCGCGCCCCGCGAGCGTTTCAATCCGTCTCATTCTATCTTCCTAAAACACCCAAACTTTGCCGCTTTTACAAGGACAACGCATAGGGGTCAACACTTTTGGCCTATTGCCGAGACATAGAGCTCGGCATGGCGAGTAAACTGACGAACGGCGCCATGTCATGAGCTGGGCTGAATCCTTTTCGCTTCTACTCAACGATGTGACAATTGCGTAGTTGCGCAATTGCGCAACAATGTCGGAGCACATCGACGTGGTTGAGGGCAATCGGTCATTGCCTGTAAGCCGTGGCTCGATGCCGAACTGGCGGCGTTAAAGTCGAAGATTGTCGTTTGTATGGGCTCTACCGCGACGAGCTGGAGCGGGAGTATCTGCGATTTGCCAAGGAGATGAAGCTTGTTAGTAGGAAGCTGCGGAGCTTATGAGCTCAGCGCGGCCACCGTCTATCTAAAGTGGCTCCACGCCAATTGTCTCGACAGCGTCGAGACAATGGTTTTTCAGGAACGGCGAATCGCAACATGTGACGGAGCGACTTCTCGGAAAAACCACGCCCAAATTCGGGTGCTAATTGTCTCGACAGTGCCGAGACAATCTCGCTGCCTTACTCGGCGCGCTTCTCTTTGAGAATCTCACGTTTAATACGATTGCCTACCTCCCAATAAAGCAGGGTTAATCCTACGTTGACGGCCTGAGCTGTTCGCTCACGCCTTCTGGCAATCAACTGGCGCAATTCTGCAACTAACTCTTTCGAATCGCCTGTTGCGACTCGCAGAGATCGCGCACGAGAAACTTCGCGCTTGCTCAAACTCTATTCCTCTTTCTATCCAGACGCTTATCACCTGGTTTGGATCAATTGCACCTATTTTGATTGATAACCACCGTGTTAATTTTCGCCGATTCTATGGACATGACGCCGAGAGAGCAAGGTGCCGAAGGGATTTTCATGACCCTTCGACAAGCTCGCCGCGAACGGTTAGATTGTACACGCTCCAATGGAAACGGGTTTTCTTCAGACCGAGCTGCAAAAGCTGCGTGACGCGGGCCTCTACCGTTCGCTGCGTCGCGTCGACGGCGATCAGGGGCCGACCCTTGTCCTCGACGGGCGCGAGGTCATCAACTTTTCTTCGAATAACTATCTTGGCATTGCCAATCATCCGACGCTTTGTGCTGCGGCGAAGGAAGCGATCGATCGCTATGGCTGCGGCTCGGGTGCTTCGCGTTTGATCTCCGGCAACATGACTTTGCACGAGGAGCTGGAGGCGAAGCTCGCGGCTTTCAAAGGCACGGAAGCAGCCCTGGTGTTTAACTCCGGCTTTCAAGCCAACACCGGGATGCTTTCGACTCTTGCGGGTGATGGCGACGTGATTTTCAGCGACTCGCTCAATCACGCTAGCATCATCGATGGTTGCCGGCTTTCGCGGGCCAAGACCACAGTCTATGGTCATTGCGATCTGGACCAACTGGAGTCCGGGCTCAAACAAGCAAATGGCGCAAGACGCAAACTGATCATCACGGAATCGATCTTCAGTATGGATGGCGATGAAGCTCCGCTTGTCGGTATCGTCGAACTAGCGGAGAAGCACGGGGCGGCGGTGATGGTCGATGAGGCCCATGGCACCGGTGTTTTCGGCAGCAACGGCGCAGGGGTTGTGGCGAAACTAGGATTGGGCTCTCGCGTTCTCGTGCAGATGGGCACGCTCGGTAAAGCGTTGGGTGGTTTCGGTGCTTATGTGGCGGGTTCAAAGGCGCTGCGCGAATTATTAATCAATCGTTGCCGTAGTTTCATATTCACGACTTCGCTGCCGCCGGCGGTGATGGCGATGGCGCTCGCTGCGCTCGACGTCGTGCAGCGGGAGCCGGAGCGGCGCGCAGTGCTCCTGCGCAACTGCCAAAAGTTGAAACAGGGCTTGGCTCAACTGGGCTTTCAATTGGGAGAGAGTGAGAGTTCCATCTTGCCATTGATCGTCGGGGATGCCTCGCGCTGCATGGACTTCTCAGCGGCGCTGCTCGCGCAGGGCGTATTCGCGCAGGGGATTCGGCCGCCGACGGTGCCGGCGGGAACTTCACGTTTGCGCATTACTTGTATGGCGACCCATACGGACGAGCAGGTCGATCGCGCGCTTAGCGCATTCAAAAACGCAAAATAAACGACGCTTGTTACGGATCAAAGGATTTGACCAACGGATGGCGACGGCTACTTATCGCGACAAGTTAAAACAACTGGATCACCAGTATCTTTGGCATCCTTTCACCCAGATGCAGGAGTGGATGGGCGAGGAGCCGGTTATCGTCAGTCAGGGCGAAGGCCATTTTTTGTTCGACGTCGAAGGACGGAAGTATCTCGATGGCGTGTCGTCCCTCTGGTGCAACGTTCACGGGCACAAGAAAAAAGAAATCGATGACGCGATCAGAGCGCAGCTCGACCGCATCGCCCATTCGACGTTTCTCGGTTTGAGCCACGTGCCGGGCATCCAGCTGGCGCAGAAGTTGGTCGAGCTGGCGCCAAAAGGATTGCAGCGGGTGTTTTACTCCGACAGCGGCGCCACCGCCGTCGAGATTGGGCTCAAGATGGCGGTGCAGTATTGGCAGTTGAAAGGCCAACCGCAGCGCACGCAGATTGCCACGCTCGCAGAGTCGTATCATGGCGACACCGTCGGCTCGATGAGTCTCGGCTACTCGGAGACGTTTCATCGGCATCACAAAAGTTTGCTTTTCCCTGTGACACGCTTAACGCCGCCCCATGTGTTTCGCTACTACGAAGGCATGGATGAAGCTACGGCCCTCGAAGCGGCGATCGCGGACGCCAAGGACAAACTCTACGCGCAAGCACAAAACTTCGCGGCGCTGATCATGGAGCCGCTGATGCAAGGCGCCGCCGGCATGTGGGCGCAGCCGGTGGGCTACGTCCGAGCGATGGCTGATTTGTCTCGGGAGCACGGCTTTCTCTTGATTCTCGACGAAGTCGCGACCGGCTTTGGCCGCACTGGGGAAATGTTTGCTTGCGAGCACGCGGGCGTCACGCCGGATATTCTCTGCATGGCCAAGGGCATTACCGGGGGCTACTTGCCGCTGGCTGCGACGCTGAGCAGCGAAGAAATCTTTTCGGCTTTTCTCGGCGAGTACAAAGATTTCAAAACATTTTCCCATGGCCATACTTACACGGGCAATCCGCTCGGCTGCGCGGCGGCGCTGGCGAATTTGGAATTGTTCGAGCGCGATTCCGTGTTGGACCAGATGCGGCCGCGTATTTCCATGATCGGCCAACGGTTAGAAACTGAGTTTGCAAAGATGGCGCATGTCAGCGACGTGCGGCAGTGGGGCTACATGGCCGGCATCGAGCTGGTTGAAGACAAAGCATACCGCAAAACTTACCTGCCGGAAAAAAGAATCGGCCACAAAGTCATCCTCGAAGCGCGCAAACGCGGCGTGATCGTGCGGCCGCTCGGTGATATCATTATTCTCATGCCGCCGTTGTCGATGGCCGACAACGAATTAACCATGCTGCTCGACGCGGTGCACGACTCGATCGGCGCGGTAACTGGAAGCTAATGGGCGGCGCACTTTTTATCACGGGCACCGACACCGGGGTCGGGAAAACGTTTTTTACTTGCGCCCTGGCGGCGTATCTCAAAGCGAGCGGTTACAAAGTCGGCGTGATGAAGCCGGCGGAGACCGGCTGCATCGATCAAGGCGGCCAGTTGTACGCCGAAGATGCTGAATTCCTCCAGCAGGCTTCAGGCAGCGAGCAACCGATCGAGCAAGTTTGCCCGTACCGTTTGCCGGAGCCATTGGCGCCGAGCATTGCCGCCGAGCGCGCCGGCGTGGAGATTAGCATCGACCATTTGCTCAACTGTCTTGATGACATCAAATCGGCGCATGACATTACCTTGGTCGAGGGTGCGGGTGGGCTGCTGGTGCCGCTGCTGCCGAGCTACACGTTTGCCGACTTCGCGGGCGTTGCGAAGCTACCGTTGATCGTAGTCGCGGCGAACAAGTTGGGTGCGATCAATCATTTGCTGCTGACGCTCGAACAGGCGAGCTACAAAGGGTTGTTGACGGTTGGCTATGTGTTGAATCAGCTTGAAAGCGAGCCGTCGCTGGCAGCGCAGACCAATCGCGAGGTGTTGGCGGGCTTGACCGGCGTGCGCTGTTTGGGGGAGGTGCCTTTTGTTTCGCCGGTTGGTTCCGATGAAGCGCAAATCCTCGAGCTTTTTGAAAGGGAGCTCGATCTCCGGGCCATCGATTCGGTGCTGAAAAAGTAACGCTATGGAGAAGATGTTTCGAGCTATCATTGCAGCGGTTTTTTTTGTCCTGTCGGCAAATGTGCTCCTCGCCGCTGACAAAGTGATTATTTCCTACAGTAGCCGGAGCTACGCGTTTTTACCGGCCCAAGTCGCTATTGCTAAGGGCTACTTCAAAGATGAGAACCTCGATCCGTTGCTCATTCAGATGCGCAGCCAGGTCACCGTGCCAGCGTTGTTGAGTGGCGAGGTCCATTACACGTTGAGTTTCGGCAACATCATCGGCAGTGCTATGGCTGGGCTGCCGTTCAAGATACTCGCGGTGCTGACGGACAAACCCTTGCATAGTATTGTCGCGCGGCCGGAGATCAAGACGCTGGCCGACTTGCGCGGCAAACGCATCGGCTCACAGCGCATCGGCGGCTCGGATCAATTGGCGGCGGAAGCGATTCTGCAAGCGAAAGGCTTCGATCTGAAGGATGTGCAGTTCGTGACGCTGGGCGGAGATGAGCCGGTGCGCGTCGAAATGTTGCGCAAGGGGCTGGTCGATGCCATTTGCACAGTGCCGCCGGGGCCGGTACGGTTGACGCGCGAAGGCTACAACCTACTGGGTGGGCCGAAGGATTTAAAAGTGGGCAGCCCGATCTCTGCTGTGGCGCTGACCGACACGCGGCTCAAGAATCACCGCGATGAGACGCGCAAGGTGCTGCGCGCAGTGTTGCGCGGTCTGCGGGCCATGCACGAGCGGCGCGACGACACGATTGCGATCATGGCGAGCTGGTTGAGCCAGAGCGCCGATGTTGCGCGCGATTCCTACGACTCGATCATGCCCTCTTTCAGTCTCGATGGCACCACGGTCGACAAGACCTACGAGTTTGCCATCGAGTCGCGCAAGGCATCGCTCAAAATCGACAAGCCGGTGCCGCTGTCCGCGGTGCGTGACTTGTCTTTGCTGCGCGAAGTGCAGAAGGACCTGCGGGTCAAATAGCGCAATCGGGTGATCCACAAAATCCCCCGGTCGAGTCTGTCCATTGATTGCAAAACCAATTGGCTATGCTACCTTGAGCCGCAGTTTGGTTCGGCAAGTAACAGAGGCTTTTAAAAGGAGACGATATGGTTAAGGCACTTACCGCGGTACTATTTTTCGGGTTGGTTTGGGCGAGCGGTTCGGCTGCATTCGCTCAAGATGATTACTTGGCGCGGCGCCAAAACTTCATGAAAAATTTCAGCGCCGAGAGCAAAGCCGTCAAGGCCGCGGTGGAGAAGAAGGATTATGCGACGATCGGCGTGAAAGCCAAAGACATCGCCGGCGGCTTGGAATTGGCGAGCTTCGCTAAACATTGGCCGCATGGCACCGCCGACGTCGGCTCCAAAGCCAAGCCAGAAATTTGGACCAACTGGAATGATTTCATGGCATCGGCTTTGGATGGCCAGAAGAAAGCATTGGCTCTGGCGAGCGCGGCCAATTCCAAGAATGAAGTCCAAGTCGATGACGCCTATAAGGCTTTCGGGCAGATCTGCGGCAACTGCCATAAACCCTATCGCGCGGAAAAAGCCCGGTAGTCTCGGTTCGAAACTATTTGCGTAATAAGCGGGAGGTCTGCTCGTCGAGTGGACCTCCCGCTGTCGTTTGAGATCCTAGAAGTTTAGCCGGTGCCGAACTTGCGCAGCCCCGGCATGCCCGCCCAACATCCTAAGGTAACCAGTCCGCCCACAGCAGAGCCGACTAGCAACGCTCCCGGCGCACCGAGCAGTGCGGCCATAAAACCGACTTCGGTGGCGCCAACGCCATTGGCGCCCTGCGAGAACATATTGAAAACGGAAAAAGCCCGGCCGCGCACCGGCTCGGGGGTGAGCAAGTGGAAAGAAGTCTGACGCATCACGGCCTGCAGGGAATTGGACAGACCCATCGAGCCGAGCAGCAACATCGAGAGGATGAAATTGGTTGAGACTGCGAAAATGCCCAGCGCGACGGCGTAGGAAAGAAACGACCAGAGCGCAAGCAATCCCTTGCTCTTAACGTCGCCGACGATGAGCAGAACCACGGTGCCAAGAATGCCGCCGATGGCCGGAGCCGACGACAAAACGCCGAAGCCCGCCGGGCCGACGTGAAGAATGTCTTTGGCGAACACTGGCAGCAGCGGCCGATAGTAGCCGACCCCGACGATGATGAAGTCGAGCATCACCATGGCAAGCACGATGGGCTCGGAGAACAAGAACTTCACACCGCCAAGGATGCTGGCCAAAGAAAAACGCTCGCGCGATTGACCATCCACCGCCGGCACGCGCAGCCGCAGGATCGCCAGCGCCGCTGGAAGATAAAACAGCGCGTTGAAAAGATAAGCGTTACCAGTGCTCATCCAAGCGATGCTCAAGCCGCCCAGCATGGGGCCGATGAAATGGGAGCCCTGGGAAATCGCCGAATTCAACGACACGGCATTGGTTAGATGGGAGCGCGGCACGAGATAGGAGATCAGCGCCATGCGCGTTGGGTTGAGCACGATGTTGAGCGCCGAGGTCAGCGCGGTGCCGACCTGGATATGCCAGACTTGGATCAGGCCAGTGAGAGTAAGCACACCCAAAACAACAGCGATCAAAAGATTGCCGAACGTGGTTACCAACAGGAGCTTCTTGCGATCGAGAAAATCTGCCAGTGTTCCGCCGAATAACCCCAGGGCGAAAATTGGCAGGCCTTGCGCTAGGCCCGTCATGCCCAATTGAAACGCCGAACCGGAAAGCTCGTAGACCTGATAAAAGTTCTGGGTCTGGCGCATCTGCTGCGCCGTGACGGCAAACAGCGCTAACTGAAAGAGTAAATTGTAGTCGCGAAAGCGCAGCGATGCCCACGGTGTGAGCCGAGCTGGCTTCTCATGGTTATTTTGAGCATCCGTCATGCGGCTAATTCTTGAAGCTCCGCATGACTTCGTTGGCGATGGTTTGAATCGGGATTTTTTTTGCGGTGGCCAGTTTCTTCAGATCGTCGTATTCCGGCGCAACTCTTTCGCTACCATTGGGTTGAGTGACGGCTTTTACGCGGACACTGCCGTAACGAGTGCTGACCGTCTTTGATTGTCTTTTCAGGATTAAACGTCTTACGGGATAGTAGCGAATGCCGATGGTTGTGGTTTCCTGCAGAAGCAGTTGCGATAGCTTGTCGAGTTCGTTTGGCGCGCAAATCACGCTCAGGAGCGTCGCCGGGCGATTTTTTTTCATCTGGATCGGCGCGAGAAAAACATCGCGCGCACCGGCGGCAAAGAGGCGATCCATGACGTGATCGTAGAGCTGCGGGTTCATGTCGTCGATATTGGTTTCGATGACGAGCATCTCTTCATGCTCGACGGTTTCGTTCTGTTGGCCAATCTGTAAACGAAAAAGATTCGGCCGCGCGGTGAATTCTTTAGTGCCGGTGCCGTAGCCAATCTTCTCAATCGTCATGGCCGGCTGCGGGCCGAAGATTTTACCGAGCGTTTTGATGATCGCCGCGCCTGTGGGTGTGACCGTCTCGGCTTCGACGTCGACGCCGAAGGTTGGCAGGCCTTGCAAGAGTTTCAGTGTCGCGGGCCCCGGCACCGGCAGTGGTCCGTGCATGGATCGCGTCACGCCGCGTCCCAGCGGGATTGGGGAAAAGCAGAGACTGTCAATCTTCAGTTCACGTATGCCAATGGCCGCCGCCATGATGTCGACGACGGAATCGGTGGCGCCGACTTCGTGAAAATGCACGTCGTCGATTGCAACGCCGTGAATTTTCGCTTCGGCCCGGGCGAGGTTGGCGAAGATTTCCAGTCCGGTTTCTTTGGCTCGGCTATCGAGCTTGCTGCGGCGGACCAGCTCGCGGATTTGTTTCCACGAGCGCGGCTTTTCGTCTTGCGCGCAGAGAACCTTGAAATGAGTGGCGCGGATCGAATGCACAAGCTTGCGTGTGGCGCGCAGCTCAAAGCGGAGGGTCGGGATTTTTTTGAGTTCCGTCTTTAGTCGCGCCAGAGGCAGGCCGAGATCGAGCAGAGCGGCGACGAACATGTCGCCGCTGATGCCGCCGATGAGGTCTCCGTAGGCTATTCCCATGGTTCGTGTTCTTGGCTCGTGGCTCGTGCTTATGTTCTAGTGGTGGCGGCGAGCACGATCACGAGCCACGAACAACGATTTTACCATTCTCGATGCGTTTCCTTGCCGCCGGTCTCGATGCGAATGATCTCTGCCTTAAATGGTTTGCCGGAGAGCGTGTCGATTAGCCAATTCACTGCGAGTGGGCGGGTGCGTGGGTTGCGGATCGAGTGGCGCTCGCCCTCGAAGACGTAGAGCAGTTTCGGCGCCGGTATCTCGCCCATTAACTTATAGACAAATTTCATATCGCAGTGCTCGTCGTCTTCGCCGGCGAGGACCATATAGGGACAGGTGATTTTTGCGGTGACGCCTTCGAGGCTGAGAGTTTTGGCGAATTCGTCAAAGGCCGCTTCGTCGTCGTAGCCGGACATGTACATGTAATTTAGCTTGAAGGTCGGCGAGGACATGTTGAAAATGGCGTATTGCCCGGGCTCCATGCAGACCCCCTGCACGGCGCAGGCTCTGAAGCGTTTTTCTTCGGCGACCACACGGGGCGCCCAATAGGATCCCATGCTCGATGCCATCACGCCAAGTCGGTTCGCGTCGATCTCGGGCCGGTTGACGAGATAATCAGCGGCGAGTTTGCCGGCGTCGGCGTAGTTCGACGCCGTGCAGCAGATGCCGCCTTCGCGGGTTTCGCCTTGACCTGGGCCGTCCATGGCAAATACGGCAAAGCCGCGCTCAAGAAACGGATCGCCGGTCGCCGGGTTGTCTTCTTTGACGCCGTCCATGCCGGGGATGTACATGATGCAGGGCACTTTTTCGTTGGCTTTGCGCTCAGGCGGCAGATGTAAAATTGCCTGGATTTTCTTGCCTTGGTAGGGCAGCTCGACGCGTTCAATTGGCCTGCCGGCATATTTGATAAACTTATCGTAGCAGTGGCGCTTTTTTTCTTGCCACGAGATGCGCTGCGGGTTGCCGTCTTCGTAGATCGCCCACATGGCGTTGGTGTAGAAGCACGAGGCGATATAATAGTGCTCGCGCGCTTCGGTGTAGTGGCCGAGTTCTTCGGCGGCGCGGGCTTGCTCTTCTTTGCGCGCCGCGGCGCGGGAAAATTCGCGTGAGATATCGAAGAATTTTTGAATGCGCCGGCAAACCTCCTGCAGATCGCTCTGCACCGCGGGGCCGCAGTTGCGCAGGATTTTTCCAGTGCGCCCCTGATCCCAATCGATGCCGCGGGTCTGAATGACTTGATCTAAAATCCAGCGCTGTTCGCGCCAGCGTTTTACTTTACGTTCGGTTTCGATGCGCATAAAACCTCCGTTCAAGGTTCAACGTTCAAGGTCGATTCTGCTGAAAAACCCATCCGGAGTCCTTCGACAAGCTCAGGACGAACGGATTCGGAGTTAAATTCGTTCATGAAAAAACCGTTCATGGTGAGCTTGTCGAAGCATTCTTTTGGTTCTTCAGCAGAATCAAAGTTCAAGGTCGGGTTCCTGAGCATCGGTGCCGGTGACAGGTGGGCAAACTGAATCTCCCCGGCCAAGAGCGCTTGCACCGCGGTGGTGCCGCCGCGGATGTAGATCAAGTTCGAATCCAAACCATGTTTCTTGAATAGGCTATCCTCTTGGGTCAACCAAAGCGTGCCGATGCCGGCGGAAAGCGCGCTATAAGCGGTGCGGACCGTAAGATTTTTGCTTTGCCCGGCGGCGGCCGAAGCGAACATGAGAATGGCCCCTACCAGCAAGACAAGTCTCAGCGTCGTTTTGCGGCCCAAAGTCGGACCCAAATAAAAGGGGTTTGTCATTAGAAAATCGTATCGCAAGCGCGGAGTTGACAGGGAACGTCGCTGACTCTAGTCAAAAACTCCTGTCAGCGCAAATCCGCAGGCGCGCTAACGCGGCAATGCAGTTGATTCCGTGGTGCTTTTGTGTGTATATGTGCCCTTGGCCGCGCTTCGAGTCTAACTACGGAAATTTTATATGTTATTCGATTTCGCGAATGTGCTCGTGTTCACCGCACTGGGCCTGGGGTTTGTCGGTGTCAACCTGTTGATAGGCAAGCTATTGCGGCCGGCCAATCCGCAAACGCGCAAGCTTTCGACCTATGAATGCGGTGAGCCGTCCACCGGCAGCGCCTGGGTTAATTTCAACATCCGGTTCTATCTCGTGGCGCTTATTTTCATTATCTTTGAGGTCGAAATTGCGTTTATCGTCCCCGTGGCGGTGGTTTTCAAGGATGCGATCGCGGCCGGCGAAGGCGTCACGGCGTTGATCAAGGTGTTGATCTTTGTGGGAGTGCTGTTCCTCGGTTTGGTCTACTCCTGGGTCAAGGGAGATCTCGACTGGATCAAGAAGGTCAGAGTCTAACACCTCGGTAGTTGGAGTATCCGGATGAAACCTCTCATTAATTCATTGCCAGAAACGGTATTTACGACGAAGGTGGACGACCTGCTCAACTGGGGGCGAGCCTCCTCTCAGTGGTACATGCTGTTCGGCCTGGCCTGCTGCGCCATTGAACTGATGCAGACCGGCGGCCCGCGCGCGGACTTGGATCGTTTCGGCGCTGTGCCGCGCGCCACGCCGAGGCAATCGGATCTAATGATCGTCGCCGGTACCTTGACTTACAAGATGGCCAAGCGCACCAAGCTGCTTTACGATCAGATGCCCGATCCGAAATATGTCATCTCGATGGGCAGCTGCTCCAATTGCGGCGGTCTTTTCCAACTGGCCTATTCCGTCTGTAAAGGCGTCGACAAGATTGTTCCCGTCGATGTTTATGTGCCCGGCTGTCCGCCGCGTCCAGAAGCGCTCACCGAAGGCTTGCTGCGCATTCAGGACAAGATGATGCGCGAGCGCTGGTTGGTTAAGACTTCCCGTCCGGCTGCGGACGAGGCTGAGGCTCAAGCCTAAGCGATGGAAGCCCAGGATATCTTCGCGCAGCTGGAGCTTCGCTTCGGCAACCAGGTCCACGACTTCAAAGGCGACGTTCAAGAGCCCTATTTGAAGGTCGACAAATCCGTCATCGTCGACGTCTGCCGTTTCTTGCGCGACACCGTGATGCATAAGTTCGAAGTGCTGTCGGACCTGACGGCGCTCGACTGGCCCAAGGAAGAAATCGTTCAAGTCGTCTACCATTTATTCTCTTACTCGCAGAATCAGCAGATCGTGCTCAAGGTCGACCTGCCGCGCGACAACCCGAAAGTCGCCACGGTCGAGAGCGTGTGGAAAGTCGCCAACTGGTTTGAGCGCGAGGTGTACGACCTCTTTGGCGTGATTTTCGAAGGCCACAGCGATTTGCGCCGCATCATGCTGCCGGACGATTGGGTCGGTTATCCGCTGCGCAAAGACTATGTCGAGCAGGAAGAATACGACGGCATCAGCACCCAGCGCGCGCCGCTGGTAGAAAAACTTTTGCGATAGGTTGGCGATGAGTCAAGCCGCTCAAGCAGAAACCGGTTTTTACACCGAAGACATGACGATCAGCGTCGGGCCGCAGCACCCGAGCACCCACGGCGTGTTGCGCTTCGTCGTCAAGACCGACGGTGAAGTGATCAGCGAGGCGATTCCCGACGTTGGCTACTTGCATCGTTCCATCGAGAAAATCGGCGAGAAAGTCACCTACCACGGCTACGTGCCCTACACCGATCGCGCCGATTATCTGGCGGCCATGTTTGCCAATCAGGCGTTTTGCATGGCGGCGGAGAAGCTTGCCGGCACGGAAGTGACCCGGCGCGGCGAGTTTTGCCGCGTCATCGCCTGCGAGTTAAACCGCATCGCCAGCCACCTGATTTCGGTTGGTACCTTCGGTCAGGACATCGGCGCGATGACGCCGTTCGTGCACGCGCTGCGCGAGCGCGAAACCATCAACAATTTGATGGAAGAAATTTGTGGTGCGCGGCTGACCTACAATTACATTCGCATTGGCGGCGTCGGCTACGACATCTTGCCCGAGACCTGCACCCGCATCTTAGAATTTCTCGATCACTTCGAGCCCATCGTCGAAGAGTTCAACCGGCTGCTCTCGGGCAACAAGATTTTTCACGAGCGTTTGGCCGGTGTCGCAGTCATCAGCAAGGAGGACGCCTTTTCCTATAATTTAGTCGGGCCCAATCTGCGCGGCTCCGGCGTCAAGTGGGACATTCGGCGCGACATGCCCTACTCCGTCTATCCCGAGTTGGATTTCGAAGTGCCCATCGGTATGGCGGAGATCGGTCAGCTGGGCGATAGCTACGATCGCTTCTGGGTGCGCATTCGAGAGATGCGGGAAAGCGTCAAGATTCTCAGGCAGTGTTTGAGGATGATGCCAAAGGGGCCGGCGATCGCCAAAGTGCCGCGCAAGTTTCGTCCGCCGGCGGGCGAGTGCTACGCGCGCGTCGAAGCGCCGCGCGGCGACATGGGCTTTTACGTAGTCAGCGACGGTAGCGAGTATCCTTATCGCGTGCGCATTCGCACGGGGTCTTACACCGCCATGGCGATCATCGACAAGCTCAGTAAAGGTATAATGGTAGCGGATTTGATTGCCTTGATCGGCAGCCTCGACGTTGACGCGCCGGAAATCGATCGGTAATTATTGAGCAATTCATGCAAGCCTACATCGATCAACTGATGCAGCAGGGCGCCTTTCAGGGTATGCCCAAAGAAGTTGTCTATGCGATTGCGATGGTCGTGGTCGCACTGGTCGTACTCTCGGCTTTTGTCGCGCCGCTGGCGGGCGTGACGAGCTGGCTCGAGCGGCGGGTTTGGGCGCGCATGCAATCGCGCATCGGTCCCAACCGTGTCGGGCCGCAAGGAATTTTGCAGTGGCTTGCCGACGGCATCAAAAACCTCCTCAAAGAAGATTTGATCCCGGCGGCCGCTGACGGCAAGCTGTTCTCGCTGGCACCGTATGTCGTGTTCATGGGTTTTCTCTGCACCTTCGTGGTCATTCCGTTTGGCGAGCATTTGATCGTCGCCGATCTCAATATTGGAATTCTTTACATTCTCGCCGTGACCTCGTTGGTGGTCGTCGGCATCCTCATGGCAGGCTGGGCGTCCAACAACAAATGGTCGCTGCTTGGCGGCATGCGTTCGGCGGCGCAGATCGTGAGCTATGAGATTCCCGCCGGCCTGGCGATTCTCTGCGTGGTTTTTCTCGCCGGCACACTGAGCATGCAAGGCATCATCAAAGCCCAAGGCTGGGGTCCTTGGGACTGGTTTATGTTTCATAATCCATTTACGTTTTGCGCATTTTTTCTCTATTTCACTGCGGCTCTTGCCGAAGGCAACCGCACACCATTCGATATACCCGAAGCCGAGTCTGAGCTCGTTGCCGGCTATGTAACCGAATATAGCGGCATGCGCTTCCTGTTTTTCTTCTTCGCTGAGTGGGGCAATTTGTACGTTATCGGCGCCGTCGCCACGACGCTGTTCATGGGCGGCTGGCGGGTGCCGCCGCTGCCTATCTTCGAGAGTTTTCCAGTGCTCAAAGGAATCGCTCAATTCGTGGTATTTTTCCTGAAAGCTTATTTCTGGGTGTTCGTCGCCATGTGGATTCGTGCCACGCTGCCGCGCGTGCGCGTCGACCAGCTGATGGCGCTCTGCTGGAAGTATATGGTGCCGCTGTCCTTTGTCTGCTTGCTAGGCACGGTTGGTTTCATGTTCATGGATGCCCAGATGCAGCGCGTTTTTGGCGCCATCACGCTGGGCTTTGCAATTGCCACGATCATCAATTTTTTCCGCCGTGTGGCCTTCCAGATCCGCGAGGCGAAACCGGAAATGTATCTGAAGCCGCAGATTTAGGCGGTTAAATCTATGGGTATTGCGAGCTACATAAACGACATCAAACACACGGTGGCGTCGACGTTCGAAGGGATGTCGATCACGTTTTCGCACCTGGTGCGAAAACCGATGACGATTCAATATCCCGACAAGATTCCGGTGCCGATTCAGGAGACCTTGCCGCATCGCTACCGCGGCATTCTCGAGGTCGATCTCGATATTTGCACGGGTTGCTTGGCATGCGAGAGGATCTGTCCGATTACCTGCATTACCATCGGTATCGAGATGGACAAAGAGACCAAGCAGCGGCAGTTTACCGCTTTTGATATCGATGTCTGCAAATGCATGTACTGCGGGCTGTGCTCGGAGGTGTGTCCGACCGGTGCGATCCGCCATTCGCAAGAGTTTGAGGGTGCGAGCTACAATCCAGCCGGTTTGGTGCGCCACTTTGCGCCGCAGCCGCAGAACCTTTACAAGCCCAAAAAGGGCGGCGAGACCGAACCTAAGTTGATCGCGAAGGTTGAAATCGGGGGAAAGTATCTGGCTGAGTTCGCAACGCCGGATGGAGGGGTTGAGGCAGAGAAAGAGTAAGAGCGAGCGGCCACGGTTTCAACCTGTCGCCCCTTGATCCAGGACGGATCTTCCGATAAGTGAGCCAGAAAGTCTCCTGGTTCCTAGAGATCCCTAACAAAAAAGCGCATGAATGTATCGACGGCAGTCTTTTATCTAATTGCAACGATCACCATCGTCTCGGCGGTGATGGTTGCGTTCTCGCGCAATATCATCTATTCCGCGTTTTCGCTGCTCGGCACGTTCATGGGCGTGGCTGGGCTGTACGTTTTTCTCGGCGCCGACTTCGTCGCTGCCACTCAGGTGCTGATTTACGTCGGCGGCATTCTCGTATTGATTCTCTTCGCGGTCATGTTAACGCACCGGATTACCGACGTGGCGATCACCAATCGCGCCGCGGGGCGCCTGCCGGCTTTGGCTGTGATCCTTGTCTTGGGTTATTTCTTGGTAGAAACCGTCAAAGGGACCGGTTGGGTCAAAGCCAAAGAAGTGGTGTATGTGGCGACCACAGCGAAAATCGGCGATGCGTTCCTCTATGATTACCTGCTGCCGTTCATCTTGGCTTCGGTGATCCTATTGGCGGCAATGATCGGGGCGGTGGCTATTTCTCGCAAGGAGATCAAAGAGTAGCCATGCCCTTCGCTCCGGACCAGCTGTCTTCCTATCTCATTATCGGCGCGATCCTGTTTTGTTTGGGGCTCTTTACCGTGCTCACCCGGCGAAACGCGATCAGCGTGCTGATGGGCGTGGAGCTGATTCTCAACAGCGCCAACATCAATTACGTCGCTTTTTCCCACTTTGGCAGCGGCAACAGCGACGGGCAGCTTTACGCGATTTTCGTGATCATGCTGGCTGCAGCAGAAGCAGCGGTGGGTTTAGCGATCGTCTTGGCGATCTTCCAACTCTTTCACACAATCGATGTGGAAGCCGCGGAAACCATGCGAGACTAGAATTTTGGATTTTCGATTTTGGGTTTTGGATTGTCGAAGGCAGAACGGTGGTTTTTCTGCTAAGGCAATGCAACGTATCGGGTCGGAGATCAAATCGTTACTAACGGAACCGAGACTTTGTAGCACCGGAACTAAATCCAAAATCTAAAATGGACAGCCCGATTCAAACAGACTTCATCCGCTGGATCGTGTTTCTGCCGCTGCTGGGGGCGATCGTCAACGGCTTGCTGGGCGCAAAGATTCAGAAGAGCCTGGGTAAGGGCGCTATCAGCGTGCTGGCTTGCGCGCCGGTCATTATCGCTTTTGGCCTCGCTGTCAACGCCTTTCTAACTCTCAAGGGGCTGCCGCCGGAAAAGCGCTTTCTGATCGACAATCTTTACACCTGGATCAACCTCGGCTCGCTCAAGGTCGATATGGCGTTTCTGGTCGATCCGCTATCGGCGGTGATGATTCTCGTGGTCACCGGCATCGGCGGATTGATTCACATCTACGCCACCGGCTACATGCACGACGACAAAGCGTTCTGGCGCTTTTTCGCGTATCTCAATCTTTTTATGGCGTCGATGTTGACGCTGGTGTTGGGCGACAGCTTGCTCTTGCTGTTCGTTGGCTGGGAAGGCGTGGGCCTTTGCTCCTACGCGTTGATCGGCTTCTGGTACAGCGATCACAACAACGCGCGTGCCGGCAATAAAGCATTCATCGTCAACCGGGTCGGCGATTTCGGCTTCGTGCTTGGCATGTTTCTTTTGTTCTGGTCCCTCGACGCTCAAGGGCATGGCTCGCTGACGTTTCGCGAGATGATCAAATGGGCGCCGTCGATCAAAGACATGACGCTGTGGGGCTGGCCGGTGGTGACGTTGGCGACGTTCTTTCTATTCGTTGGCGCCACCGGCAAATCGGCGCAAATTCCGCTGTTTGTCTGGCTGCCGGACGCCATGGCCGGGCCGACACCGGTGAGCGCGCTGATCCATGCCGCGACCATGGTCACCGCCGGTGTTTACATGACCGCGCGCATGAATGTGTTCTTTTCGATGGCACCGGAGACGCTGCAACTGATCGCGGTAGTGGGCGTCTGCACGGCGTTGGTGGCGGCGACTATCGCGCTGACACAATATGACATCAAAAAAGTTCTCGCCTATTCCACGGTCAGCCAATTGGGCTACATGTTCATCGGCATCGGTGTCGGCGCCTACTCGGCCGCGGTGTTTCACCTGATGACCCATGCGTTTTTCAAAGCCTGCTTGTTCCTGGGCTCGGGCAGTGTGATTCACGCCATGCACCACGAGCAGGATATGCGCAAGATGGGCGGCCTCAAGCAGTGGATGCCGATTACCTACGCGACCTTTTTTATTTCAGTGCTGGCGATCGCTGGCTTCCCGCCATTGGCAGGGTTCTTTTCCAAGGACGAGATTCTCTGGTTGGCGTTTTCCGGGCACCATGAAGTGATCTGGTTCTTGGCACTGTGCGGCGCCGGGATGACCTCCTTCTATATGTTCCGGCAACTCTTCATGACTTTCTACGGCAAGTGCCGCGCCGATCATCACACTCAGGAACACCTGCATGAGTCGCCGAGCGTCATGACCATGCCGCTAGTGATTCTCGCCATCGGCGCCGTGTTGGCGGGATTCATCGGATTGCCCGCAGTGCTGGGTGGCAGCCAGTTTGCGCATTGGCTCGAGCCGGTCATCAAACATGGCGAACATCACGGCTCGCACGCCGCCGAATGGACGCTGATGGCCGTATCGGTCTGCGTGGCTTCCTTCGGGGCATTCCTGGCATACCTGATGTACCGCAAAGAGTCGTTGTCGCCCAATGTCTTCGTCAATCTCGGCGGCGGCCGGTTTTACCGATTGTTCGACCGCAAGTGGTATTTGGATGAGATCTACCAAGCGGTTTTCGTCAATGGCTGCTTGCTGCTCGCCCAGTTCTTGTCGGCCTTCGACAAGTACATCGTCGACGGCATCGTCAACGCCAGCGCCACCATCACCCGCTGGGTCTCCATCGTCAACGGCGCCTTCGACAAGTACATCGTCGATGGCCTGGTCAACGCGGTGGCCAACGTGACTTACTGGTTCGGCAACAAGTTTCGCCGCATCCAAACCGGCAACATCAACAGCTATCTCTACGGTATCTTGATCGCCATCGTGGTGGCGATCTACGTCAAGCTCCGCTACTGGAGCTGATTCTCAGGGAGTTTTTAGAAGATGGACAACATCCTCACCTACATGACTTTCATCCCGCTGGCGGGAGCGATCTTGATTCTCATGCTGCCCAGCGCGGCGCACAATCTGATTCGCTGGACCGCCGCCGCCGTCACTGTGCCGCCGCTCTTAATGGCAGTGTGGCTGTTCAATAATTTCGATCGCAGCAAGCCGGGTTTCCAGTTCGTCGAAGACTACTATTGGATCCCTACTTACAACATCAGTTACATTATGGGCGTCGACGGCGTGAGCATCTCGATGGTTTTATTGACCGCGTTGTTAAGCTTTATCTGCATCTTTGCTTCCTTTGGCATCGAAAAGGCCGTCAAGGGCTACTTCGCGCTGTTTCTCATGCTCGACGCCGGCATGATGGGCGTGTTTTGCGCGCTGGATTTCTTTTTGTTCTACATTTTTTGGGAAGTCATGCTGTTGCCGATGTATTTTCTCATCGGCATCTGGGGTGGACCGCGGCGCGAGTATGCGGCGATCAAGTTTTTCCTCTACACGTTGTTTGGCAGCGTTTTGATGCTGCTGGCGATTCTCGCGCTTTATTTCACCGTCGAACCGCACACTTTCGACATGCGCGTGATGATGGCCAACGCAAGTCAGTACGGCACCAAGCCGCTGGGAGTTTGGCCGTTCGATCAATGGGGCTGGGGCTTCCAGCATGTGATCTGGATGGCGCTCTTCATCGGCTTTGCCATCAAGATCCCGGCGTTTCCGTTTCACACTTGGCTGCCCGACGCGCACGTCGAGGCGCCGACGGCGATCTCGGTTATTCTGGCCGGCGTGCTGCTCAAGATGGGAACCTACGGCATCTTGCGCACCAACTTCCCGATGTTGCCGGTGGCCACCGCCGACATGGCCTATTGGTTCCTGGGCGCGCTGGGCGCTTGGAACATTATCTACGGCGCCTTCTGCGCCATGGCGCAAAAGGATTTGAAGAAACTGGTGGCTTACTCCAGCGTCAGTCACATGGGCTACGTCATGCTCGGCATGGCGAGCATGACCAGCCAGGGCATCAACGGCGCGGTGCTGCAGATGTTCAACCACGGCACCATCACCGGCATGCTGTTCCTGTTGGTCGGTGTGATCTACGACCGCGCGCATCATCGGGACATCGAAGGCTTCGGCGGCGTGGCAGCGATCATGCCAGTGTACACCGGCGCGACGGCGTTGGCATTCTTCGCGTCCATGGGCTTGCCGGGTCTCTCCGGGTTTATCTCGGAGGTGCTCGTCTTGCTGGGCACCTGGCAGAAGTATCCGGGACTGACGATTTTGGGCGCCAGCGGCGTTGTTCTCACGGCGGGCTATCTGCTGTGGACCATTCAGCGCGTCTACCTGGGACCGCCCAACGAAAAATATTTGAAGATGCCGGAAATCAACGGCCGCGAAATTTTCACGCTGGTGCCGCTGGGCATCATCGTTATCGTCGTTGGCATTTATCCGACGGTGGTCCTCGATCTCCTTAAAGCATCGCTGGATAACCTGAACTCACTGATCGTGCCGCACCTGCGCAGCTAGCCCGGCTAATTATGGACTTAAAGAACGTAGCGAGCCTGACATTCTCTTGTCCCGAGATTCTGCTCTCGGCGACGATACTGCTGATCATTATCGCCGACTTGATCGCGCGCAACCGCAAGGGGGCCGCGCTCTTGGCCGTAAGCGGCTGTGTGGCGTCGTTGATCTGCACGTTGGACCTCTACAGCGCTCAATCCGGTTGGCTGTTTCACCGGATGATCGTCCTCGATAACTTTAGTCTATTCTTCAAGGTCTTCGGTCTGGTTGCCGCGCTACTGGCCATTTGGATGTCGCTCGGCAGCAACGAGATCAAGCAGGTGTACCACGCGGAGTATTATGCGCTGCTTTTGACTTGCACCCTCGGGATGTTTTTCATGGCCTCGTCGCATAATTTGCTGATGGCCTACTTATCGTTGGAACTGGTGAGCTTGACGTCCTACGTGTTGACGGGATTTTTGCCGCGCAATCGGCGCTCGAGCGAAGCCGCCTTGAAGTATCTAATTTATGGCGGCGTCGCTTCGGGCACGATGATTTACGGTATGAGCTGGGTTTACGGCATGACCGGCAGCCTCGACTACGCTGCTATCCACGCCGCCCTGGGGCAAGGCGAACCGAGCAAGACGGCTTTGTTCCTGGCTTTGATTTTTATCCTGGCGGGCTTCGGCTACAAGATTGTTTTCGTGCCATTTCATATGTGGTCGCCCGACGTGTACCAAGGAGCACCGACGCCTTTCACCGGCTTTTTGTCGGTGGCCTCGAACGCCGCCGGTATCGCGATCATGATCCGCTTTTTCTTTCCCGGCATTTCGAAGCTAGGCGACGGCGGCGCTTGGAGTTTCGTCGCAGGTGTTGAGTGGCCGCAGGTGCTGTTGATCTTGAGCATGGTGACCATGACCGTCGGCAATCTATGCGCGCTCAACCAGAGGAATCTAAAGCGCATGCTGGCCTACTCCGGCATCGCCCATGCGGGCTACATGATGATGGGCTTGGCGATCCTCAACAACGAAGGGTTGAGCGCGATTCTCTTCTACGCGATGGTCTATTTGATCATGAATCTCGGCGCCTTCCTGGTCGTCGCGACCATTGCCAACGAAACCGGCACCGAAGATCTCGACACCTACCGAGGCCTAGCCTGGCGCGGCGCCATTGTGCCGGCGGTTTGCTTTGCCATATTTCTTTTCTCGCTGACTGGCTTGCCTCCGTTCGCGGGCTTCATTGGCAAGTTCTTCCTGTTCTCGGCGGTGCTCAAGCAAGGCGGCCAGCAGTTTATCGTGCTTGCGGTGGTCGCCGCTCTCAACAGCGTGATCTCGCTCTATTACTATGCGAAGATCGTCAAGGTGATGTTTCTCGACACGCCCAATCCCGAGGACAAGCCCGTTGCGGTAGCACGCAACAGCTTTGCGCTGATGATACCGCTGAGTGTCTTGACGGTGGTTTTCGGCCTCTACTTTGCGCCACTCGTTCAGTATGCCACCACCTCCCTGCGGTTTTTCTTAAAGTAGACGGTTTTAAATTTCGCTTGCTAGTAAGTGCGCCGCGCAGTCGGAGAGATTGCGCGGCGTTTTTACATGTGCCGAGTTGCGTGATTGACACGCCGGTCGCCGGCGGTTAATGATCGGCGATCATGCCGCTCAAACTACTCCTGAGTTTCTTACTCGCGATTTGCTTGAACCCACGGGCCATCGCCCAAGAAGTCAAAAAGCCGATGGTAATCCATCAAGCGATCTCCACGCCCGATTTCGGTTACCTGCCGACGCTCTTCGGCCGCGCCAAGGGGATGTTCGCTCAAGAGAATATCGACCTGAAACTGCTGGTCGTCAGCGTCCGGGTCGCCCTGCCGGCGCTGCTTGCCAAAGAAGTTCATTTCGCGACTGCCGGATCGGCGCTACCGGCTTCTCTGCGCGGTTCGCCGGTGAAGGCGATGTTTTTCTCCTACAAGACTTCGACGTTTCAACTGGTGGTGCGTCCGGAAATCACCGCGGCGCAAAACCTCAAGGGCAAAACGATTTCGATCTCCACACCCGGTTCGAGCAACGATATTGCCTCGCGTTTGATATTGAAAAGACTTGGCTTGGAGCCTGGGCGCGACGTGAACTTACTGCGGAGCGGCGATTCGCAAGCACGCGTTCTCGGCATGGAGCCCGGCACCGTGGCGGGCTCGGCAGTGAATCCCGACGTGGCGGCCTTTCTCACCGGCAAAGGTTACCGCATCTTGATGAACTCCGCCGACGTTTATCCGGTGCCGTTTTCCGGCATGTCGGTGCACGACGAGGTGATCCGCGACAATCCCGATTTGATTAAGCGCTGGCTGCGCGCGCACATCCGCGCCATGTTGCAAATTCGCAAGAATCCCGAAGAAGCGGCGCAGGTGGCCGCCAAGGAATTGAAAATGAATGCCGACATCGCCATCGGGGCGACCAAGTTGCTGCTGCCGGCAATCAGTGGCGAAGACCCGGGCGGCTTCACCGACAAAGGCATGCGCTTGAACATGGAGCTATCGGGCAGCCGCCTGGGCATGGATACCAACAAGATTCCCATCTCACAGGTGGCCGACGTCGCGTTGTTGCGCGAAGTGCAGCGCGAGTTAGGCATTCACTGCAAAGACGGCTATCAGTGCAAGTAATCTCCCAATGGACGTCAACGACTTTGATATCAGCAAAAGCGCCATTCTGTTTTTCGATCTGCTCAATTCCTTCATTCACAGCGGCGACGAGAAGGCGAGGGCGAAGAAGGCGCCGATGGTCGCCAATGCCGTGCGTTTGATGAAAGCCGGCCGGGCCAGCGGGATGCCGATGTTCTTTGCCATGGCGAGTCATCACCCGAGTGGTGCGACGGCATCAAATTTAATCACCGACACCGACACGAGTCTGAAACCTTGGGCGGATGGCAAAGTCGCGTGGCGCAAGCCGCATGCGCTGTCTGGCGACGGGGGCTCGCAGGTGATCGCAGAATTGGAACCGCGCCCGGATGACTACTATATTCCCAAATGCCGCTATAGCGCGTTTCACCAGACCTATCTCGATCTGGCGCTACGCACCCGCGGCATTGACACGCTGATTATCTCAGGAGGGTCTACCGACGTCGGGGTCTGCGCCACGGTATTCGCCGCGCGCGATTACGATTACAACTTGATCATCGCCCGTGACGGCTGCGCCACGAGCCACGACCCACGCGCCCACGATGCATTGATGGATTTGATTTTCCCGCGCATGGCGCGAGTGCGCACCACAGGTGAGATTCTGACGATGATTGGGCCTAGCCGTTAATCGATCCGCCGCATCAAGACATAGCGGTGACCGGAGAAAAAGCGCGACATCCACTCGGAGCGCACCAACTCAAAGCCGCCCGCTCGACTAAGCTCTAACACCTCTCGGGGACCCAGCGTCCATTTCGATCGCTTGCCATTGAAGCGGCGGCGAAACTCATGGGTGCGGTTCTTAACGGAATCGGCGTCGAAGTAGGTGAAGATCAGCCACTTGCTACTGACGCGCATGATCTCGCGCAGGTATTGCAGACGTTCCTGATGCTCGCGGATGTGGTGGCATAGACGCACGGATAACACCAGCCCAAAGGCGCGATCTTTGAACGGCAGGTTGAGAGCCGTGGCGCGCACATAGCCAGCCGGCAAAACCGTGCGGCTTTCGCGGCCATGAAAAAAGCGGGCGGCACTGAGCAAATGAAAACTCCAATCGCCCTCTATCACAGGCATCTTTAGATCGCCCAGCACCGAGAACAACCGGCCATAGCCGCACGGCAAATCCAGCGCCGGCGCAGCGGAATTTTCCAAGGCCACCGGCTCGAGCAAGCGTTTGAGTAGGCGCTGCTCGTTCCAGTTGTTGACCCGCTCGGTCCAATGGCGCTCGAACTTCTTTGTGTAGTCGGCTGCGCCTTCCGCGCTGTTGTAGCGCGATAGAATATCCTGGTCCATGAATCAATCCTGCACGTGAGTCAGCTTAACAGCGAAACCGGGCACATGAAAGGTCAGAACCAGCAGGCCTTACTTTTCCAAGCGCGCTTAAGCGGGTAGAAAACCGCCTTCAACGGCGTGCGATGCTGGGTTGAGCGGGTGACTCGGTCTACCTGGGTGTGCAGCAGCGACTCAGAACCACCCAATGGGTCTGGCAGGTAGCCCTGATAGAACGCGGCGGTTTCGCGTTCGGTTAAAGCGGGGTAGAAATTGCCAAGAAACATCCCGAGATCGCGAGCTTGGGCCCAACGGGCCACCGGGTTCCAACGCACGCTCCTCGAGTATGGGACGTCGATAAAGAACAGTTCCGGCTTTTCTGTGGACGCGTGACGAATCAAAATGTTCTTGGGCTTGGTCGCAAACAAGAAAAATCGCTCCTCATGCAAGCGCCGAAACATGGATCCGATCTGCTCGACGACAAAAGCGCTCTGAGCCCAATTGTGCCCCGGTTGAGAGGTGCATTCCTTGCGCCACTGGGCGAGATTGATCGAGCCTTCGACGAAAATCGTGATGACAAAACAGGATTGCACCAATCCGAGCCAACTTCGCGCTGAGCCAAACGCCACGGGCTCGGCCGCCGAAAGGCCGGCTTGCTTTAGGTATGCTAAACCCAGGTACTCACGTTCGGCTTTGGATTTTTGAAAGCCGGTCCTGATGCTCGGAAAAAACGGGTAGTAGTAACTTTTGATGACAAAGGCGCGCTCGCCGTCGCGCGGCGATCCACTCGGGCGTCTTTGGACCACCACATGGGTTCTGCGCTCCGATTTGACACTCTCACCGCCTGCATTCAAGAACGCATCGTAGCCCCCGAACTCGCCATCGGGGAAATAGTGCTCGTAAGCATGGCTGAAAAACAGCTGTTTCGAACCGTTGTTGCTGGCGTGCGGTCGTGCCATTTGAACTCTGCGTCGGTAGACGAAAAACTTCGGGTCAATGCTCAGATTACTCGTTGCAATGCTACACTAGCTTTGACGACAACCCGAAGCGCTTGATGCGCCGGCCCGCTGATTTTTTTCTGGATCGGCATTTGTAGCCGCGCAGACTGCTTTGGGTGGGCAAATATAACGCTAACTTTTCAAGAACGGCACGCCCAAACGCATCACGTCGTCGAAAGCGTCCCAATGCACCATGTGCTTGCAGCCGTTGACAATATGGAGATTGATCTGTGGCTGCATTGTCTTGAGCAATTCGGCGCGTTCGCCGGCGTGGGCGCGGTCTTCACGGCCAAAGATCATCAATAGCGGCATCTTGAGCTCGGTGAGTCTTTGCCACAAGGGCTTGGCCGCAGCGCCGCCGCCCGCCGGAGCGTCGTGCTCTTGGCGGTCCTGGTGGGCTTTGAAGTTGCGGCCGATCATGCTGCGGTGGCGCAGCGCGACATCCTCGTCCGAGATCAGGCTATGATTGAACGTGTCCGCCTGCAAAAGTTTGCGCGCGTCTTCGACCGTCGGTTCCTTTTGCGCCATCTCGCGGTCGACGCGGGCTTGCACCGCTTCGTACTTGCCGACTTGCTCTTGGGTCTGGGGTGGCAGCAGCGATCCGGTGCCGAGAATGACGACGTGGGAATAGCGGTTGGGGTCATCGAGCGCAAGCTGGATCGCAAACCCGCCCGAGCGTGAATGAGCCATCAACGCGGTCTTACCCAGACCGGCGGCATCGATAAATTTCGGGATGGAGTTTCTTTGCTGCGCCGTGCTTTGCTTGGCCGGCACGTCGGAAAGACCAAAGCCAGGATAGTCAAAGGCCACCGCGCGAAATCCGGCCTTGGCCATCGGCCCGAGATTGCGCCGGAATACGTCCGCCGAACTGCCGAGCGAGGCGCCGTGGAGAAACAACACGGATGGTCCCGAACCTTCTTCTAAGTAGCGCAGTTTTAGGCCGTCGACGGCGACGAATTTATCTTCAAGCTGAGCCATGACTTATCTCACAGTGATTTCGCTGACGCGAGCTATATCGCCGAACCTATGAGGTGTCAATCAGACCCTACTCTGAGTGCCACGGTAACTGCGACGCCATCACCATGGACACCTGTTGGTCTTGGGCGTTTGAGCGTGATAAGGTGCGCGCCACAATAGTCGCTTGGAGAAAGACCATGAAAAACCAATACGATGGCGGCGAAGCCATAGTCGACGCCTGTCGCAGGCTCGGAGTCGAATATATTTTGTCATCGCCGGGCACCGAATGGGCGCCGGTCTGGGAAGCGATGGCGGACCAGATCCACAGGAAAAAGAGCGGCCCCAAGCTGTTGGACGTCTGGCACGAAACCTTGGCCGTCGACATCGCCGCCGGCTACACGATGGCCACCGGCAAAATGCAAGTGGTGTTGTTGCATGCCGGCGCGGGTCTCTTGCAAGGCGCCATGGGCATCCACGGCGCTTTTGTTGCCGGCGTGCCCATGGTCGTCATCTCCGGCGAGTCGATGACCTACGGTGAGCAGCCGGAGTTTGATCCCGGCGCGCAGTGGATCGGCAACTTGAGCATCGTCGGCGGCACGACGCACTTGGTGGACGCGATCGTCAAGTACGGCTCGGTGGCGGGCAGCCCGCACACGCTCCACGAAGCGATCATCCGCGCCGGCGAGTTGGCGCAGCGGCAACCGGCCGGGCCGACCTATTTATCAGTATCGACAGAGACTTTAATGGGCGCCTGGACACCGCCGAAAAATCCCCGCGTGGTTCCGCCGGCACCGCGTGTGCTCACCGCGCCCGAGGATATCGAAAAGCTCGCGGCCCAGCTCTCGAAAGCGAAGCACCCGGTGGTGCTCACCGAGGGCGCCGGCCGAGAAGTCGAAACCTACCAGGCGCTGGTGGCGCTGTGCGAGAAGTTCGCCCTGCCGGTGATTGAAAAACCCGGCGCGCTCTTCGCCAACTTTCCAAAGGATCATGTGTGCTATCAGGGCACTGACATAAAACCGTTCTGGAACGACATGGATCTCGCGATCGTCGTTCGGGTGCGCGTGCCGTGGTATCCGCCGAGCAACCGGCCGCCCAAGGCATTCACCGCGATTGTCGACGAGGCGCCGCACAATGCGGCGATGGCTTACCAAAGCCTGCAAGCCGACATGTACTTGGAAGGCAACATGGCGCAGACGCTGCGCGATCTCGCCGCCGCCGCCACTGTCGACAAAGCGGCCGTGGAAGCGCGGCGCCAGCAGTTAACCGCGGCGCACAACGCGATGGTCGAAAAACGAGATGCCGCCCAGGCGGCGGCGCGCAAGAAGACGCCGATCGATCCGGTGTGGGTGTGCGCGGCGCTCAACGCGGTGATGCCCAAGGACACGATTTACATCGACGAAGTGACCACCCACACGGCAACGCTGCGCCAGCACCTGGTGCAAAACCATCCGCAGACGTTGTTTACGCGCCAGGGCGGTCTCGGACAGGGGTTGGGTCTTTCGCTCGGCCTTAAGCTGGGAAAACCGGAGCGCCAGGTCGTGACGTTAATCGGTGACGGCGCATTTCTCTATAACCCGGCGCTGGGCTGCCTCGGCGCGGCACGCGACTACAACCTACCGACGATGACAGTGATCTTCAACAACAAGAAATACGCCGCCATGCAGGGCATGCATCACAAAATGTATCCCGATGGCATCGCCGCGGAGATCGGCGTTTATCACGGCACCCACATCAACGCGCCGGATTTCGTCAAGATTGCCGAATCCGTCGGCGGCTACGGTGAGCAGGTGGCGGATCCGGAAAAACTTCAGGAGGCGCTCAAGCGCGGCATGGAAGCCAACCAGAGCGGCAAACCGGCGATCATCGACGTGATGGTTGAATCATAAATGAGACGCAGCGGGCGGCTGTTCCTTAGCAGCCGCCCGCCACGCGCTCAAGCAAAATTCTACCTCGGATGAGCATGAAAAAATTCAACCGCGCGCTGCGTGCCTCTGAACCCCGAGCTTTCAACATCAAACCAAACATGGCCGACGCCTTCGACCGCAACTCCGACGGTCGCCGCGCCGCAGTTTCGATAGCTAATCTCGCGCAGCTCGCGTGCTAGACCTTTGTGACCTGAAACTGATTCACGTTTCTCCGTCGGCGGATCGCTGCTACAGCCATTGAGAACGGCCCATGTTCGCAGCGATTCGTGAAATGATAGCGTCTTGCGCGCCGGGATGTTGTCCAACACGCCGCCGTGGAAATCGACAACGCGGTCTGCGGTACCGTGCATCAGCATGACGGGCGCCGGCTTGGTCATCGTATAAACCCACTTTTTTCCATTCTTGTAATAGCCGGGCACCGCGGCCATCGATACAAATGAGGCGTAGCGCCCAGGAGCTTCGGCTGCTATCTTTTGCGCCAGCATGCCGCCGTTGGATAAACCTAGAACGTGGATGCGGCGAGAATCGATACTCATCGCCTTGATCAGAAAATCGGTCATACGAGTGATAAACTCGACATCGTCGATGCCGCTAGTCATCGCCTCATTGCAGCAGAAATCTGCGTTCCAAAACGATCTGCCGGTGCGATGCTCCCGTGAGTTTTGGCCGTTGGGGAATACCAAGACAAAATTGCGCTCACGAGCGAGAGTCCTCAGGTCGTTGCGGCCATCGTCCATGGTGGCCATGCTGCCGTGAGCGGCGTGCAGCGCGATAATCAACCTTTGCGTGCCCTTATGCGAGTAGCCGGGCGGAGTGTGAACAATGAACCAACGATCCAACCCGCCGACGCGAAGGGAGCCTTCGTAAACGCCTGGTCTGATTAGCTCATCCGCTTTCTTGATAACGGTTCGCGCAACATCTAATTTCTCACGTTCGGCGCTGGCGGCCCCTAGAGCCGCTGGCGGAAATGCAAGTATTAGGATCAGCCGCCAGGAAAACAACATGCTCCCCCTCACAGGAGACACTACACTAGCTTCGGCATAGATTCGTTGATTCTAGCTCCAACGCTACAAAGCCAAAACGAAATTCACGTCTTCAGCCCTGACAACGTCCAAATGTGCAGGTGATATGAAGGACCGAAGTGGCGCTGATCAGTCCCCAATACGCCTACACTCGTCTAAACTCGTCAGGCCAGCCCCTTTCGTACTAGCTCGCAATACATAGTCGTCGCGGCTTTTTCCAAGGTTTTGGTCGTCTTAAACAGGCCCGCAAACCACGGGCACAGAGATTACCGGCCGCTAAAAGTCATCACCCCGCGCCCGGCGTCGGTGTGCAGCACGGTGCCGGTCATGGTTTTTGACTGGGACGACGCCAGCAGCACATAGGCAGACGCGTGATCTTCGGGGGCGATGTTGAAGTTGAGGATGTTGTTGGCAACTCCGGCGCTGCGGCCCGCGCCGACAGGGCTGGCTGGGGCTTGATTATTTCCCATCAGTGACGGCGCAGTGCGGAGATTGGTCGCCGTGCCCGAGGGAGCAACGCCGTTGACTCTGATATCCGGCGCCAGTTCGTTGGCGAGCTGGCGCATCAGGCCAAGCGCCGCATGCTTCGACGCGACGTAAAGCACGCCGCCGCCGACGTAGAACGATGACGTAGACAACGTAAAGACCATGCGGCCCTTGGTTTTTTTCAGCTCCGGCAGGGCGGCCTTGGCGCCCAGCAGGTAGCCCCGGATATTGACTCCGAAAACTTCGTCAAAACCGTTCGCTAGCTCTGTGTCCGAGAGGCCGTCGAGTTTGCGGCGGCCGTCATGAATGCCGGCGTTGCCGACGAACACCGAGAGCTTGCCAAACTGCGCGACTGCGGTCGCTACGGCTTTGCGATTGTCGTCGACGCTTCTAACGTCGCCCTGGACGATCGCTACTTCGGCGCACTCTTCTTTAAGGGTCTTCAGGCGCTCCGCCGAGAGATCGAAGGCGACAACCTGTGCGCCTTCTTCGATGAATCGCTTGACCACGGCTTTGCCAATGCCGGATCCGGCACCGGTGACGACGGCGACTTCGTTTTCAAGCCATTGCATTTTAGCACCTCCTGGAGCTGCGAAAAAAGTTTGCGCCCTCTCCGCTAGAGAGACTGTATCGCAATCGCCTCGGAGCCCTTCGACAGGCTCAGGGCGAACGGATAGGTGATTGATTTTGCGGCACGACAATTCCGTTCCTGATGAGCTTGTCGAACCATGAACGGAATCGCGAGACAGTCTCTACAGGGTGAAGGTAATGCGCCGCTTACCATTTCGCCACCAAATCTTCCGCCAGCGCTTCGCGCCATTCTGCGTTTGCGGGGATCACGCTGTCGTGTGGGCGCACCGTTCGGTAGCTATCTGGATCGAGCCCCGGCGGCGGCTCACCGCGCTCGACGGCGTAGGTCGCATCGAGCATCATGCGGCGCATGGCGATAACTGCTTTGTCCGACGGGATCAGAAATTCTTTACTGCGGTCGGGGATCGCGCCCATGCCTTCTTGAATCGCCACGTCTTGGGTTTGCACCCCGGCGATACCGCTATACGTCGACGTTTTTTGCAGTTGTCGGTCGATACGATGATCGTTGGACAGGTTGCTCAGTAGCTTGAAGGTTCCAGGCACGAAGTCGTCGCGGCCGCGGCCGGCTCTTTTTTCATCGCGCTCGGCAAATTCCGGCGTGATCGGCACGCTCTTGTCGTAGCCGTACATCCAGCTCCAGGTCATGGTTTGATAATCGTCGATGGGCACCCAGAAATGGCCGTCGATCTTGGGCACCTTGCTGCGCTCGCCGGCGTCGTCGGTGACGTCGCCGCGCATTTGCTGAAACGGCATGATGTAGTGATAGACGCGAACGTAGCGCTTTTCGTCGTTGACCTTGCGCACCGAGGCGTATTGGTAGCCATACTGGGTCGGGTAAACGTCGATGGTAGGAGCCACGTCGGCGTTGCGCACGGTGAAGCGTTTCATGCCCAGGACGTTGTTATGCAGAAACGAAGTGTGGGCCGTATCCAAACCGCCTTCCAAGGCCTGCAGGTAGTTGCACTCCTGGTAGTTCTTCGCAACGTGGCGGTGCGTCGGCAGCGCGCGCATCCACTCGTAATCCGGCAGTGGCGGCACCTGATCGGCCGGACCCATGTACACCCAGATCACGCCGGCCTTGTCGATGGCCGGATAGGAGTTGATGCGAACTTTGGCTTTGATAGGGCTATCGGCTGGCAGCGAGGGCAGATCGACGCAATTGCCGTCGACGTCAAATTTCCAGCCGTGATAGACGCAGCGGATGCCGCAGTCTTCATTGCGGCCGTAAAACATTGGCGCGCGGCGGTGCGAGCAATAGGCGTCGATCACGCCAATGCGATCTTGGCTATCGCGGAAGGCAATCAAATCTTCGCCGAGGAGGCGAAGCCGGACCGGCGGCCCATCGCGCTCAGGAATCTCGCAAGACAGCAGTGCTGGTTGCCAATATCTCCGCAACAGGGCGCCCATGGGAGTGCCAGGACCAACACGGGTGAGGCGCTCGTTGTCTTCGGCTTTTAACACGTTACGCTCCTCGCTGATTCTGTGGTTCGCTTATCAAGGACGTGGGCCAAAATCTACCAAATTTTTTGCTTGCCTACAGCTAATGAACGATGATCACATATTAATAGAGTCGAGGCACCACTATGTCGAAGTCAGAACCTATCGGAAAACCATTCGCTGCGCTGGCTGAATTTGCGGCGCAACAATCCTTCGACCAACTGCCGGCAGCCGTGGTCGAGACCACCAAACGAGTCATTCTCGATGCTCTGGGTTGCGCACTTGCCGCCACGACACTTGGGGACGGTTGCCGCGAGACGATGGCGGTGATGAGCCGGCTCGGCGGCCCGCCGCAAAGCACCATCCTTGGTTTGGGAACGAAAGTGTCCTCGACCAACGCGGCGTTTGCCAACGGTGCGCTGGTTCACGCGTTGAACTACGACCCGATCGGTGCGGAGATTGGCCACGTCGGCGTGGTTGGCCTGGTCGCGCCATTGGCGATGGCGGAGGCCATTGGCGACGTAACCGGAAAAGAATTGATCGCCGCGTCTGCGGTGGCTTGCGAGGTGACCGCGCGCATAACCTTAGCGGTGGTTCGAGCCGGTCGCCGGCCGAGTGAGAAATTTCTTTCCGGCCAGCTGCTAAACTATTTCGGCGCTGCTGCAGGAGCGGGACGAGTTCTCGGACTGAGTGCAGCGCAGATGCGCAGTGCCTTGGGCCTGGCCTTGATGCAAATGGCCGGCTCGCGCCAGATCGTGCTCTCAGGCGATCCGCCGGCCAAGGCCATCTATGGCGCCTTTCCCAACCAAGCCGGTGTGCTCGCGGCGCTTTTGAGCAAAGAAGGGCTGGGGGCGGATTGTGATGTTGTCGGCGAGCCAGCCGGGCTTTATCCGATGATCTACAACGGCGACTATGACGCGAGCGTTTTGACTGAAGGGTTGGGCACACGGTTTTTTTTCGAGGACGTCGAGTTCAAGCCATGGCCGACCAGCAACAATCTTCACCCGTTCATCGAAGCGGCCGGCGAGATAAGTCGCCGAGGAATTGATTGTGGAAAAATTCGTGCGGTGGAGATCCTGGCGCACAGCCAATTGCGTCCCTGGTGCGAACCGCTCGACATCCGCCGCCGGCCAGACAATCCGGCGGCCGCTGCGAATAGCATTCCGTTTTGCGTCGCCAAGGCATTGGTGCATGGCGATGTAACGTTGGCGGATTTCACACCTCGGGGATTGCGGGATGCGGCTACACTGGAGCTGGCCGCGCGCACAGCCCATCGTCTCGACGACGCGGTGAAGGGCGCGGTCGTCAATGTGAATCTAAGCGATGGACAGCGGCTCGAAGCCCGCGTGGAAACGGCGCTGGGCCATCGCAGCCGGCCGGTCCCTACCGAGCAGCTGCGAGAAAAGTTTCGCGATTGCTGCCGCCATACAATACAACCTCTGTCTCGCGACCGAGTTGACGAACTTATCGCCCTGATCGAAAGCCTGGAGCAACTCGAGGACATGGGGAGACTGTCGATGCTCGCTAGCGGCACGGGTTTGACAGCTCCAGGATCGATCCACTAGTGTCGCCTTATCTAAACGAAGAGGAGGCTCCCATGAACAGCCAAAATAGGAATCTCGTTATCGACGCCGACGCGCATGTCGTGGAGTGTGGGCATACCTGGGACTTTATGGACAAGTCCGAAGAGAAGTATCGCCCGATCGAATTGGAAGCGCGCGAAGAAGCCGGCGTGCGCCAGCAGTTTTGGCTGGTCGACGGTAAAGTGCGCGGCTTTCGTTTCGCGGTGCTCTCAGACGAGCTGATGGCCAAGCGCCAACAACAGTCCGGTCGGAAGTTCGCCGAGCAGGCGGAGTCGCGTGAGCTGGCCAACGTCGATCTGCGCCTCGAGCACATGGACCAAACGGAAGTTGATATTCAAGTCTTGCACAACACCATGTTCATCGAAGCGTGCACCGACCGGCCGGCGGTCGACGTGGCGCTGTGCAAGAGTTGGAATCGCTGGCTTGGCGACATCTGGAAGCAGAGCGAAGGGCGGCTGCGTTGGTCCTGTATGCCGCCGCTGCTGAGCATGCCCGACGCCCTCGATCAGATTCGCTGGTCGAAGGAAAACGGCGCCTGTGCGGTCTGTCTGCGCCCGGTGGAGGGCAATCGTCTACTCGCCGATTCTTACTTTTACCCCATCTACGAAGAAGCGCAGAAGCTCGACTTGGCGATCGCCATCCACATCGCCAACGGCAACGCCTGGTTGAACGATCTCTACGGCAACCATCCGGTGCGCATCGCCACGACCTTTCACCGCTTTAGAATCCCGACGGTGGGGGCGTTTAGCGACATCGTCATGAGCGAGCTCCACGACGTCTTCCCCAAGCTCCGCTTCGGCTTTATCGAAGCGAGCGCCCAATGGGTGCCCTGGATCATGCATGAGTGCAAGATCCGCTTTCGAACCCTCGGCCGGCCGTGGCCGGAGAATCTGCTCAAGGAGTTCGGCTTGTTCGTTACCTGTGAAAATTGCGATGATATCGCCTACATCGTGCGCGAGGCCGGCGAGGACAATCTAGTCATCGGCACCGACTACGGTCACACCGATTCGTCGAGCGACCTCGATGCCATCAACGTTTTTCGCCGCCGCGACGATCTATCGGCCGCTGTCAAGGAGAAAATTTTGAGCGATAACGCGCGCGCGCTGTACGCTTTGTAAAAGCTACGAGAGGCTCGCAAAGTCGGCAATCAACACCCATGGTGGAGCACTACCTGGGCGCACTCGCCCAAAGTGACGGTTTCCAAGCCGGACTATCTGTAGCGCACACTGACTACGTTGGACAAAGATTTGTTCGCTCGGATGATGTTCGACAAGAAACTGATTCAATCGCGAGAGGATCGAGCTGAAGCGTTGATCAGTCAATCCTGGCGCCGGTGATGCTCTCCGTGCAGGTATATTAATATACGAGACCACGGATATTGGATATACGAGCAGAGGTAGCAATTGACAGGTTGTTGATTTGAGGAGTAAGTTTTCGCGACGATGTTTGGATATTCAATATACGAGATCAGTTCACTCAATGGTTAGACCGCGTACACTATGGCTCACAATCGCAAGCTGGTTATCGGGGGTGTTGCCCTCGTGCAAGCGAGGCTGAGAAACACTGGCCCCGCGATGGTTGAAACTTGCGATGAATTGGAGCAAGTGCTCATCAACGCCGGTTGGTTTCCGGCAGCACCTTTTCAGTGGGTTGGCCTCATTATCCGTTACGGTTTAAAAAACGAAGGTCAGCCGCACTTTCAGCGAATCAACAAGAAGTATGGCGACTTACCTATTGCTATCGAGGTCGACACGCATCAACTTCTTGAGATCCACAAAGAACCTCATCGGCTCAAAACATTTTTCAAAGGCGTAACGATTGACTGTTTGTTGAGTGTTGCGCGTCGTTACAATATACCGGCGAAGGAGTTGGAAAATGAGAGAGCGACACTCATCACGGCCTAACAATCGGGTTGAGTCGGATCGTGAGTCTGCTCGCTTGCGCTCGCGAGCTCCGTCCGCTCACCCTGAGCGTTAGCCCTAAAAGAAAATCTGACGAGACCGAGCGCTACACCAAAATGCGTTGGCGCAGCGCGCACGATGATGACTTTCGCGATCAGCCGCTTTGCGTCGCCGAAAACGCTGTGTAGCCCTCGGGGATCAGACGAATCATCTGATCGTGCTTCGGGTCGCGAGTGATGCCAACCGGATCTTCGCCGTTTTGCACCGCGCGGATCTGATCGCGCAGCATTTTACGCAATAAGATGATGCCACGGTCGGACTCGCCCAGGTGCTCGTCGGGACGATTGGCAACCAGCCCTTGTGTCTCCCAGGCCATCTGGTCCTGGCTCGGGAAATTGTCCATGTGAAATTCGCCGGCTTGGTTTTTGGTGCTGACGAACTGTGCCGGCGGGTCTTCAAGATCATGGACAGTGCTGCCGTCTGACGTCGGATTGAAACGCACGTGAAAGATCTCCGTGTTTTCGTCGTCGATCGGCGTGCGAAAATGCATGTTGTGCCCGGTGGTGGCGGGGACCATGAGCATCGTCGGAAAAATCAGCGGGTGCGGTGCTTCAACGTGGCTGGCGTTGTCGGCGAAGACGCGCTGTTTCTGAATGCCCGCCCAGGTGGGATGCACTACCAGCGAAAAATCAAGCTTGCTCACCGGTCGATAATAATACGCGCCCTGGCTGCTGCCGCGCATCTTCATCGAATGAGCATGAAGATAGTAGGTATGCACCGGGTCGACCGAGTTCTCCATCGCCTGAAGCCAGTTGCAGCGCAAGGTCTCATAAACCTCGATCTTTCTCACTCCATCGCGGCGCGCGAGCATGTCCCATCTGGGCAAGAGAGGTTTCTTCTCCGGCGGTCCCAGATACGCAAACAAGAGCCCTGCCAGTTTCTCGACGGGGTACGCCGGTTGCGAGATCTTATCTTTGAAGCCACCGTCCGGATTTTCGAAGGGCTGTTCCAAACACTTGCCGCAGGCGTCGTATTTCCAGCCGTGATAGGCGCAGCGGATGCCGTCCGCCTCGACAAATCCATAGTAAAGCGACGCGCCGCGGTGGGCGCAATGCTCGGCGACCAGGCCGTACTTGCCGGTGCGATCGCGATACAGCACGAGATCTTCGCCTAGGATCCGGACTTTCTTTTTTGGCTTTGCTTCAGTGATCTCGGATGCCGCCGCGACCACGTGCCAGTAGCGCCGCAATAGTTCGCCGGCCGGTGTCCCCGCACCGGTGCGTGTCAGCCATTCATTTTCTTCTCGTGTCAGCATGGCCCCTTACTAGTAAAATACCGCGACCGATTCAAGCCGCGCGGGTGTGGCAAGAAGCGTTGGACTTTTTGTTCCGCTTCGGGTTTTAGTGACAATCGAGATTGGCATGGCAACTAATAATTCCCAATACATCGTCGGCGTCGACATCGGCGGAACGTTTACCGACTGCGTGGTCGTGAGTGATCAAGGCAAGGTCACCATCGGCAAAGCGCTGTCCACGCCGGACGATTTCGCCGAGGGCGCCGTCAACGCGGTGCGGGATGCGGCGCGCAATCTCGGCTTGCCTAACGAAGACGCGGTGCTCGGTGCGACGCGGCTGTTTTTCCATGCCTGCACTGTGGGCGATAACACGCTGATCACTCGGGCCGGAGCAAAAACCGGCTTGATTACGACTAAAGGTTTCGCCGACACGCTGCTGATGATGCGCGGGCGCATCACCGAAGGTTTGACCGAAGCGGAGGCGGATCATCTCGCGGCGCTGAGCAAGCCCGAGCCGTTTGTACCGCGGCGGCTGACTGAAGAGGTTTTCGAGCGCATTGATTACAAAGGCGCGGTGATCATTCCGTTGACCGATGACGACATCACCGGCGCCATTAAGCGATTGGCCGACAAAGGAGTGGAGTCGCTCGCGGTTTGTTTGCTCTGGTCAATTCTCAACGACAGCCACGAGCAGCAGATCGCGGCTGTGCTGCGCAGGACGTTTCCTAATCTGTTTTTTTCTTTGTCGAATGAAGTGGCGCCATTTGTCGGTGAATACGAACGCATGGTGACGACGGTTTTCAACGCCTACATCGGGCCGAAGATCACCGCGTATTTGAATAACCTTAGTCAGACACTGACTCGCAAAGGTCTCAAGCGCGAGCCATTGATCATGCAAGCGTACGGCGGTGTACTCGGTATGCAGGCAACCCAGAAAAATGCCGTCGGCGCCATCGAGTCGGGTCCCGCTTCCGGCGTCGTCGGCAGCCAGTTTCTCGGCCGGCTCGCTGGTGAAGAAAATATTCTCGCCACGGATATGGGCGGCACGACCTTTAAGGTCAGCGTGATTCGCGGCGGGCAGATCGAGCGCGACTACAAACCCGTCTTCATGCGCTACAACATTCTCTCGCCAAAAATCTGGGTGGAGTCGATCGGCGCCGGCGGCGGTAGCATCGCCTGGATCGATCAAGAAATGGGGCTGTTGAAAGTTGGCCCCGAGGGCGCCGGCGCGAAGCCCGGGCCGGTTTGCTACGGGCTGGGCGGCACCGAGCCGACCGTCTCTGATGCCAATCTGGTGCTTGGCTATCTCAACGAAAATTATTTTCTTGGCGGCCGGATGAAGTTGGACAAAAACGGTGCGCTCGGTGCGATTCGCGAGAGAATTGCCAAGCCACTAGGTTTATCCGTGGTCGATGCGGCGAGTGGCATCTTTCGCATCGCGACTGCACACATGAGCGATTTGATTCGCAAAGCGACGGTCGAGCGCGGCTATGATCCACGGCACTTTGTTTTTTTCGGCTACGGCGGCGCGGCGCCGATCCACGCGAGCCGTTATGCGGCGCAGCTCGGTGTGAAAAAAGTGATTGTGCCGATCACCGCGTCGGTGCACGGTGCCGCCGGGTTGATCAGCTCCGACGTGGTTTACGAGTACGGCAAGTCGGATCATCTGGTGGTGCCGGTCGACGTGGCGCGGATTAACCAGAACTTTGCTGGCATGGTAGAGCAGGCGATGAACGACTTGCATGCGGCTGGCTTCAGCGATCGGGATATCAAGATCACGCGCAGCGTGGATATCCGTTACCGCTATCAGGTGCACGAGCTAAACGTGCCGTTCGAGACCGGTACGACGCCAATTTCGGCGGCACAGATGGAGACATTATACGACCGCTTCGATGAGCTCTACGAGCAAGCTTACGGCAAGGGCTCTGCGTATCGCGAGGCTGGCAAAGAAATTATCACTTGCCGCGTGAGCGGGGTGGGATCGTTGCCAAAGCCTGCGCTTGAGCGCGAAACGAAGTCGGAGCAAAACGCCGAAGCTGCGGTCAAAAGCAAACGCGATGTTTATTTCGAAGAGTATGGAAAATTCGTTGCGACGTCGGTCTATGATTTCGATCGATTGTTTGCCGGCGCCGCAATTGCCGGCCCGGCGATTATCGAAACGCCGGTGACTACGATCGTGGTTAATCCTAACGATAGAGCCGCGGCGGACGAGCTGCGTAACATCGTCGTCTATGTTGGAGGTCTGCAATGACCAGGGAACCGTTCAATCGCAACGTCGATCCGATCACTTTTGAAATTCTCTCGCATCGCTTGCACCAGATCGCCAAGGAAACCGGCATCGCCCTCGAACGGGTCGGCGGCACGGTCAATACGACGCAGATGCACGATTACGCCGCAGCGCTCTATCGCGCCAACGGCGAGATTCTTTCCGCGGGTGAGACTACAGGCTGGCATGTCGCCTGCGCGGGCATCGCGGTCAAGCGCATCATTGAGCGTTTCAGCGACGAAGGCGAGATCGAACCCGACGACGTTTTTATTCTCAACGATCCTTACCTTGCGGCGATCCATCAGTCGGACATTTACATGCTCTGCCCGATTCATTTCAAGAATCGCTTGGTCGGTTGGAGCGGGACTTTCGTTCATGTCATGGACATCGGTGCGCTGTCGCCGGGCGGCGATTCGCCGGGGGCGAGCGAGATTTTTCATGAAGGCCTGCGCATTCCCGGATTGAAACTAGTCGAGCGCGGCAAGATTCGCCGTGATGTCTTCGACACGTTGACCAACATGACGCGCCAGCCGGTGATGGTTGGCCTCGATCTAAAATGCCAGATGGCGGCCAACAACGTTGCCAAGGCGCGCATGCAAGAGATGTACGCGCAGTATGGACCCGAGATGATCGACGCCGTGTCCGCCGATATGATTCGGTATTCAGAGACGGTGCTGCGCAAACGGATCACGGAGATTCCCGACGGTAGCTGGAGCGAGAGCAACGAAATTCAAGGCGACGATAATTGGAAAATTGCGGTGATGCTGACCAAGAAAGACGATCGGTTGATTTTCGATTTTACCGGCACCGACGCACAGGCCAAGCGGGGCGTCAATTTGCCGATCCATGCGACCTTTGGCGCCTGCTTCCGCGTAGTGTTGTTTGCGTTGGCTTACGACGTTCCCAAAAACCACGGCGTGCTGCAGCCCATCGAAGTCACCGCGCCGGAAGGAACGATCGTGAATCCCAAGTATCCGGCGCCGGTGTCGCTCAACACGACTTCTTCGGGCTCGATGGTGCGTTACGTCGCCAGCGCGGTGCTCATGCAAGCGCTCGCCGGCAGCGACAGGTGGCGCAAGGAAGTCACCGCGATCAGCGCCGGCCACCGCAACCTGCGCCACGCCGGCGTCAATCAATACGGCCGCTACGCGGTTTCGGCCTTGGGCCACGGCGCGCTGGACGGCACCGGAGCGCGTTCCTATGCCGACGGCGTCAACTCCTGGGGCGGCCACATGAGCGTTGCCAACGCCGAGTGGTTCGAGATGAATTTCCCCGTGCTCTATCTTTTCCGCCGCCACGCGCGCGACGGCGCGGGGGCCGGCAAGTTCCGCGGCGGTGCCGGCGGCGAGACCGCGCACATCGTGCACGACGCACCGGAAGGTAAAGTCAAAGGCATCACCTACGGTGTGTCGAGCTCGCGCAACTCGGGCCAAGGCATCTTCGGCGGCCGGGCGGCGGCGCCGAGCGTGATTGTGCATTTGAACAACACCAAGATCGACGAGATGATCGCCAAGCGCCAGCCGGTTAATAATATTAGCGATGTCGGCGGTGAAGCCGATCAACTCAAGTACAAAGAGTTCGAATTCAAAAAAGGCGACGTCGTCTACATGCGCATGGCCGCCGGCGGCGGCTACGGCAATCCGTTGGAGCGCGATCCGCAGCTAGTCTTGGAAGATGTGCTGGACGGGCTGGTTTCCGAAAAAGCGGCGCGCGAGGTGTATGGAGTTGTGTTGGAGCAAGATAGCAGAGGGGTGGATTTAGTGAAAACTCGCGGCTTGCGGGAGCAGCTTCAGATAAACCGCTAATCGTTGGCCCCGATCTGACGCTGCGGAAAATGCATCAGGGCGCATCGTGAGTATTAGCAGGCGTGAAAACATCGGACCTCGCTGCAAGGGATTTACCAAAACGTGCCCTCACCCTCCGCCCTCTCCCGCTTTGCGGGCGAGGGGGACTCTGAAACAAACGTCTTGCCCGTTTCGGTTTTCGACTCCCTGGCCCATTCCGATGGGAGAGGGTAGGGGTGAGGGCAACCACACGGCAACCGTTTCATTGTCGGCTTAGGGTTAGCTGTTGTCACAAGTGACAACAGCTGTTAAGAGAAACAAAAAACTATCGGCTGAACGAAATCAATTCATGAAGTCTAAAAACGTCGAAACAATCCGAGGTAGCGGTAATGTTTACCGCGATTTGGGGTTTAAGACTGCAGACGTCGATCAGTTTAAAGCTTTACTAGCGGCGGAGATTATCAAAACTCTTGATCGGGAAGAACTGAGTGTTCGAGGCGCTCATGCTCGAACTGGAATAGCAGCGGCGGATTTTTCCCGGATTCGCAACGCCGATCTTGCGCGGTTCACGGTGGATAGGCTGATAGCGATTCTAAACCGGCTTGGAGCACGCGTTGACGTTTCTATAAAAATCCGGCGAGCAAGCTTTACGCGGCGTGCAGCGTAACACACGCACTGATAGCGAAAAGCAAAGGAAGTAGGAGGCATTCATGCTCGACGTTAACAAGCGAAAGACGATGCTGCGCCAGATGATTCTGGTGCGGGCGTTTGAAGAAAAATTGGAAGAGCTATATCAGCGCAAGGCGATGTTTGGCAGCACCCATTCGTATCGCGGCCAGGAGGCGATTGCGGTTGGGGTTTGCTCGGCGCTGCAGAAAACCGATTTGATTGCCAGCTACCACCGCGGCACGGGCCATCTGATCGCCAAGGGCGCCGATCTTTATACGCTCCTGTGCGAATGCATGGGGCGCGAGGAAGGTTACTCCAAAGGGCGCGGCGGCAAGATGCACATGGGCGATATGGGCTTTGGTTTCATCGGTAACACCGGCACGGTCGGCGGTACAGTGCCGACGGCGACCGGTGCGGCGTTGTCGGCGAGAGTCCGCGGGTCGAAGGAAGTAGTCGCTAGTTTCTTCGGCGACGGTGCCGCCAATCAAGGTGTTGTCCACGAGGCGATGAACATGGCGGGGTTATGGAAGCTGCCGGTGATTTACGTCTGCGAGAACAATCAGTACGCGATGACTGTCAGCATGGAGAAAAGCACCGCGGTGAAAGAATATTCCGTGCGCGGCGCCGCCTATGGTTTCGAAGGTAAAACCATCGACGGCAACGACGTCGAGGCGGTTTACGATGCCACCGAACAAGCGGCGGCGCGGGGACGCACGGGCGGCGGCCCGACGTTCTTGGAATGCATGACTTACCGGTGGGATGGTCACTTCGGCGGAGAACCTGGGACTGCATATCGTACGAAAGAAGAAATCGAGTCGTGGAAGCAAAAGTGTCCGATCAAACGGTTGAAAGAAAAACTAATTCAAGAAGGCAATTTGAGTGAAGCCGAATTTCAAAAAATGAGCGACCAAGTCTATGCCGAGCTCGACGCGGTCGCCAAGCGCGCTGAGGCGGCGCCGCTGCCGGCGAAAAAAGTCGAGCTCGATGCGATCTATGCCACTTCGGAGGTGGGCCGTGGCTGAGACATTTCAAGGACCGACCAAAGAGATGCGCATGCAGGAGGCGCTGCGCGACGCGCTGCACACCGAGATGGCGCGCGACGACCGGGTTTTCGTCATGGGCGAGGACGTCGGGCTATTCGGCGGCGCCTACGGCGTCACCAAAGGTTTTATTCAAGATTTCGGTGAGAAGCGCGTGCTCGATACGCCGATTTCGGAGTCCGCCATCGTCGGCTTGGCTGTCGGTGCGGCGATCAACGGCATGCGTCCGGTGGTGGAGATTCAATTCTCTGACTTGCTGCCGCTGGCGATGGACCAGCTCGCGTCACACGCAGCGCGCTATAACTATATGACCGGTGGGCGCGTCAACGTGCCGATGGTGGTGCGCAACAAGTTTGCCACGCGCTCCGGCGGCGGGCCGAGCCATTCGAGCTGCAATCACGGCGCGTTTATTCACTTTCCTGGCTTGAAGATCGCCATGCCGACGACACCGGCGGACGCGAAGGGTTTGTTGCTGTCGGCGATCCGCGATCCCAATCCGGTTTTGTTCTTTGAGAGTCATCATCTCTATGGTGTCAAAGGACCGGTGCCCGAGGGCGATTACACCGTGCCGATCGGCAAGGCTGTTGTTCGGCGTGAGGGCAAGGATTTAACAATTGTTACTTGCGGCGGCATGGTTTTGAAAGCGGATGGCGCTGCAGATGCATTAAAGGCGAAGGGGATAGATGTCGAAATCGTCGATCTGCGCTCTTTGGCGCCGCTTGATAAAGAAACCATTCTCAAATCCGTCGCGAAGACCAAGCGGGCTCTCGTGCTGGATGAAGGACCGGTCACCGGCGGTATTTCCGCCGAGCTTGCGGCGTTGATTCAAGAGAATCTTTTTTCTGATTTGAAGGGACCCGTCGTACGTGTCGCGGCAGCGCCGATCCCGCCGCCGCACAGTCCGCCGTTAGTTGACGCGATGATCCCCGATGTAGATCAAGTCGTCGACGCGGTTATGCGCCTGGCGGAAGGTGGCAAGATCGCCTGAGGGTCTTCGGAAAACCTCTCGCAGAGGCGCAAAGGCGCAAAGTTCGGAAAGTACATAATGACAAAAGCTCGCGTTGATATGAATGTCGACGCGAGCTTTTTTAATTTCAGCCTATGTACGTTTTTGTTTGTTGGACAGTCTTTAATGGCAATGCGCGGGTTTGAATTTCGCTCGTTGTAGATTGAATAGCGCTCGTGGCACGGCATGATGCAAATCGTTTGCTGGGCCCTCTCTTGCTTTGTTCCCGCGCCAACACGCGACGGTTCAGGTCGACGCCAACATTCAGCGGTCAAGTTGTAAAAGACTGACGTCCGATCTCACGTCATGAAACGGGGCGCGCATCGGTTGGGTGCGCGCCCCATCGACCTTGCTCTTGGGCCTGTCACGCGAAACCCTTCGCTATCGCATAGAAAAGCACAACTTGAAGGCGCCGACCTTCCCCTGAGAGAGCCGGTCCTCTGTCTCATAAATCCCGATTTTGGGATGCAAAATCAGCTACTTACGTTTTCGCCCTGACGCCATTTCAGTTTGCCTAATAGCCGCAGTGACAAGGCGGACTCCGCCAAACCCCAGTGCCTCCGTCCCGCGGTGTCCTTTTCTGTCAGGAAAACGCCGTGGAAATTCGCCATTGAAATGACCAGTTTGGGGGATAAGCGCAATATGTAGTAAAGATTTTTATTGCGCGGGACCATACCCTGTGGTATACGACGTGGTTGAAAGAAAAACGAGGGAGTGTCCAAATATGTACGATGATTTTCTCGCTAGGATTCTGGAGCCAGATATTTTTCTGCCCTCGCAGTTTTACGGGTCAGGGGGGTTGTCCCGTAAGCTCGAAGGCGAAAAGCGGCTCATGATCGCGATCTTAAAAGACGCGGTTGAGTGTCTCGATAAGTTTCGCGGGTCGCACAACAGCTCTGGACGCACTCGCTATTTGAGTGCCCTTGAGTGGGTGCAGGACGAAAACACCGAATGGTTGTTCTCGTTCACCAACATCTGCGATTTGTTGGGCTTTGACCCCGATTATTTGCGAGAAATGCTGCTCAAACGTGAGAACAAGTACGTGAAACCGGTTCAGACACGGGCCTTGTCTTTCGAGGCCTTAACCAGCCACCAGTAGTTTCACCTTGGCCGCGCCCGCAGTGTTTTGATTTCATCTCTGATCAACTGGCCGCGCGGGCTGTTTTCTCCGAAATATTTCACCGCCCTTTCGAAATCGGCGATCGCCTTTTCATCTTCGTCCTGGAGCAAAAAAGAACGACCAAGATGGTAGTGGGCGTCGCCGAGGCGGTCTAGCTTTCCATAGACGATACTCAATCGATAGTGCGGCTTGTCCCAAAGCGGCGCCAGATTGTGGGCATTCAAATAGGCGCCTGCCGCGGCGCGCAAATCTCCCTCCTTTTCAGATAATTCACCGCGATAGAGATAGGTGAGGGGTTCCTTAGGGTCGAGCTCGCCAGCTTTTTCCAGCGCCTTGCGGGCGGTGGCCAGGTCGCCGGTTTGGGTGTAGAGCCGACCCAAATCCCGTTGCAGTTCGGGGTCGTCGGCTTTAAGGCGACGAGCGGCTTCGAGGTTTTGCTGAGCTTCCGGCAACTGATTTTTTAGCATTTGCACAAAGCCCAAGAGATGGCGAGCCTCGCCATTTTCGGGATTTTGCCGCATCTGCTTTTCGTAATCAGCTAATACTGCTGCATCTTCCCGCTGATCGATGCGGATGATGGCTTGGATTTTTCTCAAGGGATCGTGCGGCACTGGCTTCACGTCGCTTTTCGGCAATGTGCGGATCACCAATTCAACATTGGCGACCCGTTCCTGGGTAACCGGGTGGGACATTAAATAGGTTGGGATGTTGACCGGGTTGAGCGCGCGCTCCTGCTCCATGGTTTTGAGAAAAGCCAATGAGCCTTTAGGGTCGTAGCCCGCAGCAGCCATGTAGCGCACGCCAAGGGTATCGGCTTCCATCTCCAACTGCCGGCCGTAGGCGATGTGACGCTGTGCCGACACCGCCTGACCAACCATGCCGGCCGCGTGCGCGCCGGCGCCTGTGCGGGCGAGCAAGATGGCGCCGACCATGCTTAACAGTGAGACTGCGTCGAAGCCCGACATCCGTGCCATGTGGCGCGACTTAATGTGCACAATCTCGTGGCCAAGCACGCCGGCAATTTCGGCGCTGCTTTTGGCGCGCTCGATTAGCCCCGTGTAGAAAAACACCGAGCCACCGGGAACGGCAAAGGCGTTCAACTGCGGATCGCGGACAATGAAAAATCGATAGTCAAACGACTGCGGCCCCATGCTGGCAAGAATCTGCCGGCCCATGCGGTCAAGATAGCGTTCGACTTCGGGATCGCCGACAAACTGCAGGTGCTTTTTGGCTTCGCGGCGAAACTCCCGGCTGATGCGAATTTCTTCATCTTCGCTGGGCGGACTGAAGGAAGGCAAAACCGATGAAAGCTGCTTGGCGCAGCCACCCAGCGGAAAGCCAGCGAGCAGGAGCCAAGCCCATGCGACCTGCCAGGCCCGGCGGGAGCGCCCTTGATGAATCATTGATGGAGTATAGGGAGCGGCCCACTGGCGTGCAACTCCTCGCTACGCTCGGAATCTCAGATTTCAAATCTCAAAAGCTAAGCGCTCCGGTATGAAATATGAGATCTGAGATTTGAGATTCCGAGCGCAGCAAAGCGCGCGCTCGGACATGTTGACGACCCGTGCCAGAGTCCATATTCTTGGCGAGACTTGCACCGTGAGGAGAAAAGATGGCGAATAGATTCGAAGTTCCCGTCGAGAAATTAACCTGGAGATGCGACCTGTCGTATCTGCCGTACACTTGCACGGCGGAAATGACGCCGCTGGAAGATTTCATCGGCCAGGACCGCGCCATGCGCGCCATTGAGTTTGGCCTGGGGGTCGACAAGCCGGGCTTTAATATTTTTGTCACCGGCCTGACTGGCACGGGCAAGACCAGCATCATCAAGGCGTTTCTTGCCAAGGTGACCAAACAACGGGCGGCCTTGGACGCCGACGGACCGGCTCCGGAGGACGTCTGTTACGTTTACAATTTTACCGATGCGGACCGACCGCAGGCGATCCAACTGCGGCGCGGCCGGGGTAAGGCGCTCAAGGCCGACATGGAGTTGTTCGTCCAGCATGTGCAGCGCGACGTCAAGAAAATGTTCGAGAGCGACGATTTTGCGCACCAGCGCCAATCGCTCATCGAACAGCTGCAAAAGCGCCAGCAGCAAATGATGGAAGGGTTGATGGAAGAAGCCATGCAGCATGGCTTTACCCTGCGCATGACGCCGCAGGGGATTGCGCTGCTGCCGATGAAGGACGGCAAGCCGATGCAGGAAGCCGAGTATCTCGCGCTGTCCGCGGCGGACAAGAAACGGCTGGAAGAAACTCGCAGTGGAATAGAAAAGAAAGTCGAGGACACCCTGCGCGACGGCAAGAAGCTTGAACGCGAGATCGGTGAGAAGCTGGAAGGCATGGAGTCCGAAGCCGCCGATTATCTCGTGCGTGGCCCGCTCGCCGACCTCAAAGAAAAGTATGGGGAATACGCCAAAATCGTCGCGTACCTCGACGGCGTGCGCGACCACTTCATGAAAAACTTGCAGCGCTTCAGAGCCGCCGAAGCGGGCGCCGCGGGCGCGGCCGCGGCGGCGGGACCGATGCAATTGGGCGAACCGCCGAGCGATCCATTTTTGCCCTACCGGGTCAACGTTTTCGTCGACAACAGTGAGACCCAGGGACCGCCGATTATCGTCGAGACCAATCCGACCTATCACAATCTCTTCGGTGTCATCGAAAAAAAACCGATGGTGGGCGGCTACATCACCGACTTTACGATGATCAAAGCGGGCTCGATCAGCCGCGCCAACGGCGGCTACTTGGTGCTTTACGATCGGGAGGTGCTATCGAACTCCGGTGTCTGGGAGGCGCTGCAGCGGGTGATCAAAAATCGCGAGCTGCGTATCGAAGAGCCCGGCACGTTCTTTGGCTTTGTGCCGCCGCAGGGTTTGCGGCCCGAACCGATTCCTACCGATACGAAGATCATCATGATCGGCGACCCCGGCCTGTACCGCACTTTGGCCACCGCCGATCCCGATTTCCGCGAGACTTTCAAAGTCAAAGCGGATTTCAATTTTGAAATCGACCGGACCCAGGAAAACATCACGGCCTTTGCCTGCTTTATCAGCGACTATTGCAACCGCGAAAAGATGCGCCACTTCGACACCAGCGGCGTCGCGAGAGTTATCGAGCAGTGTGCGCGCCAGGTGGAAGATCAAAACAAGCTATCGACGCGCTTCAGCGATATGGTCGATCTGTTGATCGAGTCGGACTTTTGGGCGGCCAAAGAAAATGCCGAACTGGTCAGCGCCAAACATGTCGAGCGGGCCATTACGGAAAAAACGTTTCGTCTGAACCTGATCGAAAAGCGCTTGCAGGAGTTAATCGCCGAGGGAACGGTCTTGGTCGACGTGGAAGGCGCGGTGGTCGGCCAAATTAACGGCTTGGCCGTCTATCAGATGGGCAATTTCAGCTTCGGCAAACCATCGCGCATCACGGCTAAGACATTTCTTGGCCGCGGCGGCATTGTCAACATCGAGCGCGAATCTAAGCTTAGTGGTAAGACCCACGACAAAGGCGTGCTGATCTTGAGCGGTTATCTTGGCAGCAAGTACGCGCAGAATCGTCCGCTGTCCTTGTCGAGCAGTATCTGCTTTGAGCAATCCTACGACGGCGTCGACGGCGACAGCGCTTCGTCGACGGAACTCTACGCGCTTTTGTCGAGCCTTTCGGAAGTCCCGATCAAGCAAGGCATCGCGGTGACCGGTTCGGTCAATCAACACGGCGAGATCCAAGCCATCGGCGGCGTCAATCACAAAATCGAAGGCCACTTTGACATCTGCCGGCTCAAAGGATTGACGGGCGAGCAGGGTGTGATGATACCGAACTCGAACGTGCGCAACCTGATGCTGCGGCCCGATGTCATCGACGCGGTGAAGCAAGGCAAGTTTCGTATCTATGCCGTTGGTGCGATCGACGAAGGCATCGAAGTGCTCACCGGTGTGGGTGCCGGCGTGCGCAACGGCGACGGTGAGTTTCCCGCGGACTCGATCAACGGTAAAGTAGAGAAGAAATTGACGCACTACGCCGAGCAGCAGAAGCAAGCGAGCGGTGCCAACAACAATAACAACCAAAGACCGCCGGCCTAAGATAACCCGGGGAGTCGCGCTTTCTCCTCCATGAGCGATATCCGCGACAAAGTCGTGCTAGTCACCGGCGGCAGCGGCGGATTGGGCCGCGCGCTGGGACGCGCATTCGTCGACGCAGGATATCGCGTGGTGCTAACCGCGCGCAGTCAAGCAAAGCTGCAGCTGGCAGCGCAAGCCATCGACAGCGCCCAAGAGCGTCTGCTCGCGTTAACTTGTGACGTGACCAATAAAGACCAGGTCGTTGCGTTGGGCGAGCAGATCCACGCCCGGTGGGGCGGCGTGCAGATACTCATCAATAATGCCGGTATCGCCCGCGCTGTCAGTTTTCTCGATATGACCGACGCGCAGTGGGAAGAAATCCTGCGCACCAACATCACCGGCACCTACAATTGCTGCAAAGTGTTTCTGCCTGACATGATCAAACAAAAGTGGGGTCGGGTCATCAACATCGGTTCGACAACGTGCAAAGTCGCCTACACGCATGTTTCGGCCTACACGACTTCCAAGCACGGGCTGTTAGGATTGACGCGGTCGTTGGCGCTCGAGAGCGCGCGGCACGGGGTCACGGTGAATGCGATCTGCCCGGGCTATTTAGACAACGAGCTCACCCGCGACAACGCGCGCCGCATGGCACAGAAAACCGGCAGGAGCGAAGCGCAAATCCTTGCGACGTTCGCTGCGAGCGCGCCGCAAAATCGCTTAATCGAGCCCGGAGAAGTGGCGAACCTAGCATTGCTGATGGCATCGGAGAAAATGGCGGGCATGACTGGACAGGCGATCAACGTCGACGGCGGCGCGGTGATGGCGTGATGGGAAATGGGGTGACGCAGTAATGGAGTCTCGGAGTAGTGGGTCGCCGCTGCCGTTCTTCGATCGTGACCATGTCGAGTTGCGCGCGCGTGTGCGCGCCTGGGTCGATGCACATCTAGTCAAATCTGTCGCAGTAGAAGCCGACGTTGAGAAAAGCGCCTGCGCTCTGGTGAAGCAGCTCGGCGCCGCGGGGTTTTTGCGCTATGCCGCCGCGAAACAATATGGCGGGGCGCAAGGTGCCGTCGAGGCGCGCGATCTGAGCATACTGCGCGAGGAGTTGGCGCGCGGCTCAGCTCTGGCCGACACCATGTTCGCGCTGCAGGCGCTCGGCAGTTATCCGATCACGCTGGCCGGCAGCGACGAGCAAAAACAACGCTACCTACCCAAGGTAGTTAGCGGCGAAGCCATCGCGGCCTTTGCGATCACTGAGCCGGAGGCGGGTTCCGATGCGGCGGCGTTGAGCACCACCGCGGTCCTCGATGGCGAGCGCTATCGTCTCAACGGCACCAAACGTTTCATCTCCAACGCCGGAATTGCGGATCATTACGTTGTCTTTGCTTCCACCGCACCGGAACAACGGGCCAAGGGCGTCAGTGCTTTCATCGTGGATGCGACGGCACCGGGTTTGCTGCTGAAAGAGAAAACGGCAATTCTCTCGCCGCACCCCATCGGTATTATTGTTTTTGAGAATTGCCAGGTGGCGAAAGACGCACTTTTAGGAATCGAAGGCGAAGGCTTGAGCCTGGCTTTGCGCGCCTTGGACACTCTGCGTATATCGGTTGCCGCCGCGGCTGTGGGTTTGGCGCAGCGTGCTCTCGATGAAGCGGTTAGCTATGCGCGAGAGCGCCGGCAGTTTGGCCAGGCCATCGGCAACTTTCAAGGCATCCAGTTCAAGTTGGCCGACATGGCAACCGAGCTCGAAGCGGCTCGCTTGTTGGTTTACCAAGCCGCCTGGGCCAACGATGTGGGCGCCGGCGATTTTAAACAGAAATCATCGATGGCCAAGCTGTACGCCACCGAAGCGGCGCAGCGGATTATCGATCAAGCGCTGCAGATCCACGGCGGTGTTGGATTGGTGAGCGGCCATATCATGGAGCGCTTGTACCGCGACATCCGTGCACTGCGCATTTACGAGGGGACGTCGGAGATTCAGAAGATCGTGATTGCGCGGCAACTGCTGAAGGCAACAGGCAATAGGCAATAGGCAATAGGCAACAGGCAACAGTCCGGAACTATTGCCTGTTGCCTCGCGGCTACTGCCTATTTCTGGAGGTTTAATGGATTTTGATTTATCGGAAGAACTGATCGCCGTGCGCGACTTGGCTCGGGAATTCGCCGAAAAAGAAATCGCGCCGACGGCGGCGCAGGATGACAAGGAGAAAAATTTTCGCCCCGATCTGCTGAAAAAAATGGGTGAGCTGGGATTCTTCGGAACCATGATTCCCGAGGCCTACGGCGGCAACGAGCTGGGTTTTCTCGCCATGGTGCTGATTACCGAAGAGATCGCCCGAGTGCACAGCGCCATGCGGGTGTCGATCAACATGCAAATCGGACCGGCGGTGACCGTGCTGCAATTCGGTACCGAGGAGCAAAAAAAGAAATTCATCCCGGGTCTGGTCTCAGGCGACACCATCGGCTGTTTCGCCATCACCGAATCGGACGCGGGCTCGGACGTGGCCGGGATGCGCACGGTGGCGAAGAAAGACGCAGAACGATATCTGCTCAACGGCAGTAAGATTTATATCACCAACGCTCCAGTGACTCAGGGTGGGTTGGTTTACGCTTATACAGACCGCGCGCAAAAACATCGCGGCATGAGCGCCTTCTTTGCCGACTGGAGCCAGCCCGGCCTGGCGCGCCGGACCATCGATGCGTTGGGCGCCCACGCTTCACCGTTGGGTGAGTTGAGCTTCGATAACTTTCCGATCCCTGCTGCCAACCTGCTCGGCAAAGAAGGCGATGGCTTCAAAATCTGCATGTGGCAGCTCAATCAAACCCGACTCAACTGCGCGGCCGGCGCACTCGGTGTAGCTCGCGCGGCAAAGGAAGCGGCTGTGAGCTACTGCAACCAGCGCAGCCAGTTCGGCCAAAAAATCGGCGAGTTTCAAATGAATCAGGACATGATCGCGCAAATGATCGCGCACGAAGAAGCCGCGCGCTTGTTGGTGTATCGCGCCGCGTGGCTAGCGGATCAAAAGCGGCCGAATAATTTGGAAACTTCCATCGGCAAGTACGCCGCGGCGGAGGCGGCCAATTACGCTGCCGACGCTGCAATGAAAATCCTCGGCGCCTACGGCTATACCACGGAATTTCCCGTCGAGCGCTACTACCGCGACGCCAAGTCGTACCAAATCGTCGAAGGCTCTTCGAACGTGCAGAAAATGATCATCGCGCAGGACGCGCTGGGGTATCGCAAGGCGAATCGGTAGTAAGGCTAATCATATTGCTCCGCGTTGTGGGCTATCCGCTCCGTCGCTACTATCGCTGGACTATGGTCACGTGAAGAGCTGAACAATTTCGACCAGCGCGTCGATTGTTGTTTGAGCGTCCATTGTGGCGCGAAAGATCTATGGCAAAGGTCCGCCCCGTGCTGTTATGGGGAATCATGCGATGAAACTAGACCTGCCCCAATTTGCTTTCCTGGATTCAAGCGCTTGACGCCAGCGGGTCTGGATCGATCGTAATGGATGAAAGAACTCAGATCCCAAAGTGAACTCGCAGGGGAGCCGTTTTAACCGCGAACATCTTGACGACCGGTTTACCTGTATATACGATTTGTCCATGCTCTATCGATGGGACGAGGGCAAGCGGAGAGCTAATCTCAAAATTCACAAGCTCGACTTCCGTGATGCACCGGAGGTCTTTGAAGGACCCACAGTAACCTACGAGGATGATCGATTCACCTACGGCGAGGAGCGCTTCGTAACGTTGGGGATTCTTAGAGGGATGGCTGTTTCCATCGTTCATACTGAATCAGAGCAACAAATCCGCGTTATCTCTTTTAGAAAGGCGACACGAAATGAAGAAGCTTATCTCTTCAAAAGCCTCCAAAACTGATTGGAAGGGACTGCGCGCAATGAAGGAGCGCCAGATCAGGCTATCGAAGGAGCATCCGGAGCTCGACTTGAAGCACGTGGCTCGCGCGATCGTGCGCAAGGGGCTGCAACCCGTCCCGCCAAAAACATCGATAGCGCTGCGGGTCGATGCGGACGTCGTGGACTGGTTCAAAGCCCAAGGCCCGGGCTATCAAACGCGGATGAACGCTGTATTGCGCGCCTTCAAAGAAGCCTCGATTTGACGAGCTCGTTGCAATATCGCTTTGGCTCGAACTGTTTAGAACGAGAAAAGATGATTCCAGCGCTATCGCGTCTTAGCCGGTGCCTGGAGGATGATAATTCGGGTAGTAAGCCAAGATTGATGGATCGATCCCCATGAAGAGAAAATCAACGCCCCAGTAAGGAATTCTCCGCCGCCGTCGGCCGCGCGCTGCCGCGCGCGGCCCAAACCGCCAGCAAAAGCGCGCGCATGCACGGTGGCAAGGTAGTGGCGGAAAAGCCGTAGCGGGAAGGGTTCGTTTAACCAGTTGACCGGCGTCCGGCCAAGACCTCTACCGCGCTTGAGGAATTCCTAGCTCGGAAAGGTACTCGAAAGTTGAATCGTAGAACTCAGGAGACCGAGTTGGATCGTTTGGGTCACCAGGTGGGACAAAAATTACCATCCCTTGCCGAGCGCGAGTGAGCAGCACTCGATACGCGTTGCAGAGATAGCGCTGGCTATCAACTTTCCCGATATTGGTCCAACGATCGCCGCGGAAATCATGAAAGGTCCATCCTGAACCGGTAAAACGCAGGTCCCCGTCCCATGTCACGCACGCCCAGTCTAATTCCAAACCCTGCACCTGAAACTCCGTGGCGGCGTCTTCTAGATAATAGCTCGAACGCGTATCCTCTTTGTCATTGAGAAACCAATGCACCGGATCAACATCTACCCGAATATCGATTGCGTGAGGTTTGAGACGCTGTGCCTTCGAGGAAGCGACTAAACCAAATCGTTCAGTTCCCCTAGCACGGGAGCGAATCCATTGCTTTGCTCGACTTAAGTCCCGTGTGACAGCGATAGGAAAGCGATCGGCGAGTTGTGCAAAAGACTTGCGGGCTTGTTGCTTTTCGCAGTCGAGCAGAGCCTTGACGAAAGCTGAAACATTTTCAGCTCGAAAGGATCTCAACGAGACCGCGAGATGCAGGCAGTCGTCGATGTGAGTGTTGCGACGCTGCCGGACGATGTCTAAAGCTTCCCCAGCGGCATATTCGCTGTCGGTGAGTCGCGATGAGATATACATGTGCCAATGTGGGAATCTTGAATTCACGGCTTCAAGCCACGCATCGATTCCAGCTTCGCCCGTGTGAATCTCTTGTCCGCCCCCGACAAGACAAACAATCACAGCCCATTCCGAGTGGCGATCCATACACGAAATCAGGAACTCTGCTTCGGAGTCGGAGAAACCAGGCAGATTCTTTTTTCGCCGCATGAAGCTGGCGGTTTGTGACAAATTCCAAGCACGTTGCGCCTCGTCGAAGATCACAACGTGTTCCGCCGGCGGGCCAGAGTCAACAATGCATCATCGCGAAAGTTATGAACATTCTGGATAAAAGCTTTGACGCTTTCAGCAACTTTTCCCTTTCGCACACGCATGCCCATACTCTTTTGCCGTACAACCTCGTCGCGTGTGAGTGCCTCGCGGAGCACCGCTACAAGCGGACCGTTCCCTGAGAGAAATACGGCATGTGTTGGTTGACGAAGGTCTCGACGGCGGGTGGCAAGATTTAGCCCAACCAGGGTTTTGCCAGCTCCAGGTACACCTGTCACGAAACAAATGATTTTACGTTTTTGTTCTCTAGCTTCATCTACGAGTTCTTCAATCCGCCGAGACGTGAGCCTTAGATTCTGCGCTCCCGCATCGTGTCGAGCTATAGCCTCTACTGAATGCTGGGCGTAAAGAGCCCTAGCGGCTTCATGTGGGGGTGGGATGATATGGCGCTCGCGACCATTTTTGGTCGTCAACTACTTCGCCTATTACTGAGCGCAGTGCCCGCTCTATCGCTTCGCGAAATCCAGTAGGATGGACCAAAACTGGACGGTACACGTTGTCCTCGTCGGCACGTAGGTCAAACGGCGCGGATTTCGGCGCTCCCGTAGCTATGAGAATAGGAACAATTGACACCGCATGGCAGGCTTCATGAAAATTCTTAAGATCCAAAGCATAATCCCACACTTGATCCACTGCCGCACGGTCAAATGCGCTGCTGCCCACTTTGAACTCGATGACAAACACAACAGGGCCGATAAGTAACACCGTGTCAATTCGACGGCCTAAGCGTGGGATGTTGAACTCCAAAAACAACGCGCCTGTCAGACCAACTAGGCGATCTTGTAAAAACCGAATCTCTGCTGACCACGCATCCTTCTGGGTTGATAACACACCAAAGTTACCTTTTAATACCAGTTGTCCAACAATCAAATCGGGGTGGGTTTCCAAGAACTTATCGATGGATGCGCTATACCAGGCTCGAGACAATTCAACCGCGGTGCGAGGTTGTTCGGGCGTAGGTTCCATCGTGGGGATCATGCCAAGAAAGGTTATCGAAGTGAAGCTCTAATTATTGCGGCGGCTCAAACGTTAGGTAAGCCCGACTTTGCAATTCGGAACATACGTTTGTGCTTGTTCGTCGACGGTTGTGTTTGATGTGGCTGCGTAATGTGCAGATCAACAGGGTATATTCGGGCCCGAAGGTTCAAAGAAATCGAAAGCGCGACCGGCAAGTGACGCGAGAGTTGCGCAGCGCAGACTGGCAAGTCCTGCGAATCTGGGAACATCAGCTCTCCGCCAAGTATAACGGGCGCCTGATTCTGAAAATTCGGCGCGCTTTGGCCTGAAAATCAATTGGAGAGCTGGGTGGTGGAGCTGCTCAAAGAGTGAAAAGGTCAGACGGTGTCTGCCAAATCATCAAGCATGATTGCCGAGAAGGGTTCTGGGAAATTGGCGGCGGTGATCAAGTCGAGAGTAAAATAAATGTCAACTTGACTCCCTTTTGCCCCTCATGCATAGTCCAAACGTGAGATCTGAGAGACGGAAATTCGGCAAATCTATTCGAGAACAAGCTGCCTATAGTATCACCGAGGCTTCGCGCTATCTGGCGATACCGAGCGCGACGCTGCGATCTTGGGTTGCGGGTCGTAAATATCCCACGGGTTCAGGTCCGCAGTTTTTTCAGCCCGTTATTCAGCTTCCCGGCGATGTGCGTGAAGGTCTTTCGTTCGTCAATCTAATCGAAGCGCACGTGCTGGATGCGATTCGAAGACAGCACCAAGTCCCGCTAAAAAAAATACGAGATGCCATTCGCTATCTGCGAAAGCATTTTTCTGCTCAACATCCGCTTGCAGAGCAAAAGTTTCAAACTGACGGCATTGATTTGTTTGTCGAAAAGTTTGGCAAGCTCATCAATGTCACGCAAAGCGGGCAGTTCGCATTGCGTGAGCTCTTGAAGGCGTATCTTCAGCGTGTCGAGCGTGACGCGAAAGGGGCGCCCATCAGACTTTACCCCTTTACGCGCAACCGTGACGCCAGCGAACCCAGAGTCGTGGTCATCGATCCGGGTGTATCCTACGGGCGCCCTGTTTTAGTCGGGACCGGAATCCCCACGGCGGTTGTGGCCGATCGCTACAAAGCCGGAGAATCGATTGACGAGTTGGCGGAGGATTATGGCCGGTCGCGCAAAGAGATTGAAGAGGCCATCCGTTGCGAGCTCTCGCTCGAAGCCGCCTGAAGCTCTCGTTTTCTTCATCGATCGTTCCCTCGGCAAGAAAGTCGTTGCTCAAGCGCTGCGGGAAGCAGGCTAGCGAGCTGAAGTTCACGACGACCATTTTGTTCCAGACGCCAAGGACGAAGAGTGGTTAATCGAAGTCGGTAAACGCGATTGGATCGTGCTCACCAAAGACGACCGCATTCGCTACCGAGTTACCGAGCGGGAGGCGCTTGAATCAGCCAAGGTCCGCGCTTTCGTGCTCAGCTCGAGTCAGCTCCAAGGGGCTGAAATGGCCCAGGCCTTTATCAAAGCGCTTCCGAAGATGAAGCGACTCATCGCCAACCATGCTCCGCCTTTCATTGCACGAGTTTTTAGAACCGGCAAGGTTTCGAAGTTATAACGACGAGCCAGTGTCCTGCACCGTCAGCGTTTTCGCTGGCATTGTGACTTCACCGAGCAAACGGCTGGCGCGGCACGAAGTAGCGGCTTCCCTGCTCGTTGTCGCCGACGGCTATTGTGTCCACGTCGAGGAGTGCTTTGATGCTCGCTTCATTGATGACTTCAGCAGCCGGGCCAAAGCTGTGCAGGACTCCATCTTTGAGCAGCAGAGCTTTGTCGGCGAACTGTGACGCTAGGTTTACGTCGTGCAGCACCGTCAGGACAGTTATTCGATTCTCGGTGCACAGTTTTTTCAGACCTGCCAGAATTTGCAATTGGTAATTTAGATCCAGATGCAGCGTCGGCTCGTCGAGCAGCAGAATCGATGCCGACTGTGCTAACGCTCGCGCGATCAGGACCTTTTGTTTTTCACCGCCGCTCAAGATGTTGAAGCTTTTTCTTCTGAGGTGCTCTGCACTGACTTGCTGCAGCGCGTTGGCGATTGCTTGGTGGTCTGATCTCGACAACGTCTGGCGATTTGCGTGCGGATATCTGCCCAAGGACACGAGTTCTTCTACTGTCAAGGGAAAGCTCAAGACTGGCTGCTGCGCTACGTAGGCGATAGTTTTTGCCCTTTCTTTCGGAGCGTAAGATGAAAGAGAGCGATGGTGAATTTTTACTGTGCCGTCGCTTGGGGTTAACAAGTTCAAAAGGATTTTCAGCAAAGTTGTTTTGCCCGAGCCATTGGGGCCGATCAAACCGACTAGCTCGCCAGGAGCGATTGAGAAGGTGAGGTCTTTCAGCAGCGGCTTGTTCTGGTAGCTGAAAGATAGATTGCGCACGGCGATGGCGCTTGTTGATTCCATACTCGTCAGAATCCGTAGTCGCCGGTCTCTTTGCGGACCAGAAAGAGGAAAATCGGCACGCCGACCAGCGAGGTCACGATGCCGACGGGCAGCTCGGCTGGGGCGATGACTGTTCTGGCGGCGGAGTCGCACAGCACAAGAAATATGCCGCCGGCGAAAAACGTCAGCGGGAATAAAACTCGGTGATCGACGCCGAAGAGTAAGCGGATCATGTGCGGCACGATTAAGCCGACGAAACCGATTAAACCCGCGATTGATACTGATATAGAAGTCAGGAGCGCGGCAAGCACGGCGTAGATTAGCTGGACACGTCCGGTGCGCACGCCACTGCTTTGGGCGGTTTCCTCGCCCAGCAGGAGCACGTTCAGTTCGGGCGCGAAGTAGCAGGCGATCACGACCGCCAGCGGTATGCACGCGAGCGAAACCCAGGTGGTGTCCCAGCTCGAGCTGGAGAAGCCGCCGAGGAAGAAAAAGATCAACGCTTTGAGTTCTTCGCCGGCCATGAGCATAAAGATCGCAACCAGTGAAGAGAGAAACAGGCCGACGCCCAAGCCGGAAAGTAGCAAACGGAAAATCGAAAAAGCACCATTTCTTTGGCCGAAATAGAAGACTAGCGCTAATGCCGCGAGCGAGCCGATAAAAGCGAAGAAGCTGATCGCCGCGAAATTTGCGACGGGTGAAGCCAGCCGGAAAACGATCGCGGCGGCGGCGCCGAGGGATGCTCCGGACGAAACTCCGAGCAAATAGCTGTCGGCGAGGGGGTTGCGAAACAGTCCTTGAAAGATCGCGCCGGCCAAGGCCAAACCGCCGCCGACCAGAAACGCCGACAGTACTCGCGGCAGGCGCAGGTTAAACAAGATCTCTTTGTCGGTGGCTGAAAGGTTTCCCATCGAAATCGACACTGGGCCGATGCTCAAGCCTATGGCGATGGCGGCCAGAACCGCTAACCATACGATGAGCATCGGTGAAGGTCTGCGCTTCAATGGCTTGAACCTTTCACTCCGGCGTCGCTGCGAAACAAACAACTGTGCAGCTTGGCCAAACCGTCGACGAACATGATGCTGCGGCGAATGTCGGGCTCGTCGATGAAACAAAAGCGCTCATCGCGCACACCCCGGATCGCCGACCAGCCCGGCCGGCCTGCAAGCGTTTTCACAAACGGGCGCTGTTCCGCCAAGAAGATCAGCACTTCGGGATTGCGCTGGATGAGCGACTCTAAACCGACCTGACCCGAGTCGAACGGCATGTCGCCGAATATGTTGACCCCGCCGGCGGCGTCGACCAGCCAGTCCGTGAAAGACGCTTTGCCGACGGTGATCAAGGGCTCGGTCCACATTTGCAGGTACACGCGCTTTATGGGCTTGTCTTTTCTTGCCGCAACGATGGCAGTGAAACGTCGGCTCATTTCGTCGATGAAACTTTGCGCTTTGTGCCGCTGTCCGAGAAGATCGCCGAGCAGCAAAAAGTCCTTGACTAGCCCGTCTTTATCACGCGGCCACAGGCTGACAACTGAGTAGCCGAGATTCTTTAACGGCACGGCGAAACGTTGTTGGCTCGGCCCGTTGGTGAGAATCAGATCGGGTTGGAGCTGGACGATCTTTTCCAGATTGGCGTCGAAGCCGCCGCCGATCTCCGCGATTTGTTTTGCCGCCATACGCTTCGGCAATTCGGCGGGATAAAAGTCGTAACGCGTGCCGCCAACCAGCCGGTCGCAATCGAGCAGGCAGACCATCTCGGAATTAGTCGGCACCAACGACACGACGCGGCGGATTTTGTCGCGGACCGTAACACGAAAGCCGAGATCGTCGGTGATCGTGCGGCTGTCCGCGGTTCCCGCCAGCGCTCCGACAATCAGCAGAACCCGTACTAGCGCGATCATGGCTCAGTAGCGGAACGAAATGTTGGTGAACAGCGCGGTTCCCGGCGCCGGCACGCGGAACGGCTCCGCACCCAAAATACCATAGGTCGAGTATTTGCGATTCGTTAAGTTGTTGATGGTGATCGACCCAGTCCAGTTCTGCCATTGGTAGCTGGCGCGGCTGCCGAGGACGAAATAACTCGCCAGCTTTTTGCCATTATTGGGTTCATCGTTGTTCAAAAACTGCCGGCCGACGAAATTGCCGAACAAGGACAGTGACAAGTTATCTAGCGGATTCACGGTCACGCCGGTGCTAACGCGATGGCGCGGCACCAGCGGCAGTTCGTCGCCTTTCTCAACCTGCCCCGAGAATAACAATACGTCGGTTTCGAACGTAGCTTTGGTGACGGTGTAGTTGACGAAGTATTCCAAGAGTTTTTGATAGCGCGCTTTGAGCGACAGCTCGACACCGCGGCGCAGGGTGCGGTCGACGTTGGCGTTCTGGCCGGTAAACGTGGTCGCGTCGGTCACTTGAAACAATATCTCGTCGCGCACCGGAATGTAGAAAAGCGCCAGACTCCCTTCAAGCCAGGAATCTACATTGCCGCGCACGCCCACCTCGAAATTGCGCGATTTCACCGGCTTCAATTGAACGACCGTCGGAGTGAAGGTCGGCGGCGGGCCGAAGGCGGCAAACTCCTCGGCTACCGGCGCGCGAAAACCTTCGGCATAATTGAAATAGAAACCGAGATTCTTGAGCGGGTTGTAAGTTAGGCCGGCTTTTGGATTGAGCCGGTTGTAAATTTTTCTGAAACTGAAGGCCGGCGACAGGTGATCGACGAAGTTGATCTGATCCCAGTCATAGCGCAGGCCGGCGACCAGATTGAGGCTTTCGAACAATTGATAGGAGTCTTGCAGATAAGCGCCGAGGATGTTTTCTCGCGTGGCCTTATTGGCGTTGAAATCCAACGCCGTGAGATTGGATGATAAATTGCGGCTGTATTCGATGCCCAAGTCGAGTTTGTTGCGCTTGCCAAAAAGATTACCGTCGTGGGTTAGCTGCGCGGTGCCGCCGGCTTGGAGATAATCGACGAGGGCTCGAAACCGGCCGAATTGGCCTACGGTAAAAAGCTCGGTGTCGTTCTTGCGAAAAAAACTGTTGAGCGCCAGTGAGAGATTGGCCGGCAGTTTTTGCCGGAGATTCAACGCGATTTGGTGCAGGCTGCTCGTCGAGAAATCGCCCGGCGTGAAGTTGTCATCATAGTCCACGCGCAACCGCCTCGCCGGCGCGGCGCCGGCTTGTTTCAAATGGTCAAGCACGCGCGTGTAAGCTAGAGTCGCGTCCGTGCCGTCCCCAAGCTTGTAGCCCAATTTGGTGAAAATTCTTGTCAACCGACCGCCGCTATCCTCGCGAAAACCGGCGCCCAGCTCGCGAGTAACGCCGAGATAGTAGTCGAAATTGGGCAGCGGCAGTGGACCGCCGGCGCTAAAAGAATATTTCTGCCGGCCGTAGTTGCCGCCGCCGATGTCAAAACCGAAATGAACTTTGTCAGTGCGACCTCGCTTGGTCGTAATATTGATTACACCACCGAGCGCGTTGCGGCCAAACAGGGTCGCGGTTCCAGGCAAGATTTCGATCTTCTCAACGTCGTTGATTGGGATCAGATCGAAGTTGACCTGATTGAAATCCGATTCATTGACCCGCACACCGTCGACAAAAACGCTGGTCACCGTGACCGGTTGCCCGTTGAAGCCGCGAAAGTCGATGGTTTGTTGGAAGTCGTTGCCGATCGAGTCGTAAAGGACAACGCCGGTCTGGTATTGGAGAACTTCTTGGACGGTTTTCGCGCCAAGCTTCTGAATCTCCTCGGCAGTGATCGAGATGACTTTGCCAGGAACGCGTGTAACCGGTTCTTCAACATCCCGCAGGCGGCTCGAGGTGACGACGACCGGCGGCAGCGTGTCTTGCGGATACGCGACTGCTGGATGGAAAAGCAAAAATAGAAAAACTAAAGCCCGAGCTTTCATGAAAACCTCCTCGCCCACGAAGGGGTTGTGTTGAGGCAGATCGGATAGGTCTCCTGGCTCGAGCATCAAACCTACTCGCCGCGTCTTCCCGCCCAGACAATTTTAGATTTTGGATTGGCGATTTTGGATGGAACCCAAACACCGCCGTGCCAAAATCTAAGCAAGTTGGAGCAGTGACTCAATTGCGGGTTTCGTAGCTCCTACAGTTGCGGGGCAGCAGAGGCCTATCGAAGTATGAATTATGAAAGACGAAAGAATTCATTCTTCCGTTTTCCGCCTTCATCCTTTCGCGATCACCTCTTTCCCTTACATCCGTCCGCAGTTGTTTTAGCTGGTTTGGTTTTCCTCCCAATTCAGTTTCGTGCTTCGTTCAGGCGAAATTCGATGGGGATTTTGACCCAACTTTCGACCGCCCTCTCACCTTGGCGCGCGGGTGAGAAACGCCAACGTCTAATCGCGTCGCGCGCGGCCTGGTCGAGAACTTCGCTGCCGGAACTTGTGTCGACTTCGACCACTTTCGAGCGCCCTTCTGCATCGACCAACACTTGCAGCAACACGCGTCCTTCTTTGCCTTCGCGACGGGCGCGCTCGGGATAGTCGGGTTTGGTAGTTGTCCGGTAAGAGGCTCCCACGTAGGTTGCAGTTTCTGCTCGCCCGCCCGCGCCATCACTGTTGCTAGCGTGGCCTTGCCCGGTCCGACGGCTCGCCGCTGTGCCAATACCGTCAGCGAAGCCATGTGTGAAACCGCCTTCACTGTTGAGAGTGGTGCCTGTGTGCGGAGCAACGACTGGTTTGACTGATTCCGCGGCGTCTATAACGATGCCACTCTCTGCGCTGACCAGGGGCGCAGTTACGCCGATGGTCTCGTGTGTCACGGACGTTGGTTGCGGTTCGCCGGCCGCCCCTGCGACGCTATTTCGTACCATCTCTGGCGCTCTACTTGGCGACCTCGCGGCTGTGCTAGCCGGCGATGCTTCCATCGCCGTGTCAGCATCGCCGGCGCTAATCACTGTTATGGGCACTGCGGACGTCACCAGCGCTGGCGGGCGCAGATTGCCAATAGGCAGCAGAGCTGCGTGCAACGCAAGCGAAGCAATTAAGAAAGAGGCCATTCTCATGATGACGAAGTCGCTGGCCTCAACAAAACTAAAAAGGGAAAGTGCAACACCTTTCTCTCTTCTCCGGAGAGGCCGGTCGAGATCGCTCCAGGTAGGTCTCCTGACTTATGGGCGCGAAGTTCTCATTCAAGAAATTCGCTTTCCGCAGCCTTCCCATCCTGCGACGATGCTCAGGACAGTGACTTTGTTCGCGGAACTCTTACCCAATCACAGTGGCGGGACCGCGCCGGATTTGCACCGGCTTCCCTTGTCACCTGGAACCGTAAACTGATGGGGAGAATTATACCCGGATCGTTTAACTGTCAAGGAGTTTTTGAAAATGACGGTAGCGGCGACTGTTGGTCGCCTTTACCTAGAGAATCAACCAAAACATGATTGGAATCGTGAACACTGAAATAAAAGTGCTGAGCACGACGATAGACGCGGCGAGATCGGGGTCTTGGCGGTATTTCTCGGTGAGAATGAAATTGATCACCGCTGCCGGCAGACAACCGTAAAGCAAGAGCACTTGGCGGTTGACGCCTTGCGCGCCGATTAGAGTCACCGCAGCAAACGCCGCGGCTGAGCCGCCAAAAATGCGCACCAGCGCGCCGCCAAGGGCGTGGCCCCATTTGATCGATTCGACGTCGTAGAGGCGATAGCCCAGGCTGATCAACATGATGGGGATGCTCGCCTGTCCAAGGAGCGAGAACGGCTGTAGAAGCAATTCGGGAATTTTGAGATGGGTAAGATTGACAGTAAGTCCGGCGATGGTCGCATAGATGAGCGGCAAGCGAAAAGTTTCTTGCCAATTGCCGCGGCCGTTCAGAATATAAATGCCCAGGGTGTATTGCAGAAAAGTGATGATCACGAACATCAACGTCGCGCGCTGCATGCCCGCTTGGCCAAAAGCAAAGAGGGCAAGTGGAATGCCCATGTTGCCTGCGTTCATGAACAACGAAGGCAGGGCGAAACCACGCGAAGAGAACCGAAAGCTCAGAAAGTAGCCTTTGATCAAAAGACCGACGCCAGCAAAAATAATCAGCACACCGAAAAACAACGCGGCAATGTCGGCGAGAAAAATCGGTCGGCTTGCCAGAGAACTGAACACTAACGAAGGCGTCCCGAGATACACGATGATTTCAGTAACCGGAGCCAGATTGATTTTCTTAAAGCGCGCAAAGATAAAACCGGCGGCGACTAGCATGAAGACCGGAACTACTGGCGCAAGAGGTTTGAAGAGGTCCATGTCTTTGAAAGTAAAGAGAAAATTATAGCGACGCGAAAAGTACGAGACTGAGGGTTTCGCTGACCTCGATGAGAGCGCCAAATCGATGATGGCTGATCTCGGACACCTGGCGCTGACAATAAGCGCGAAACAGCAGCGCCACGATAGAAATAGTTAGCCCGACCCATAAACCGGCGCGGCCAGTCAGGTAAATCGTGATCGCTAAAGTCACTGCGGTTGCGACAAACAGATGCCAAGCGGTGACTTGTTTGGCAACGCGCCATGCCAAGTCTTCGCTCTCCAAGTTAGGACCATAGAGAAAAACAACCAAAGCCCAACGCGCGAGCGCCGGGGCGAGCAGCAGGTGGATGGAACGAGTTTCGCCCATGACCTCGATTGCGCGGATTTTGAAAATAATCACCAAGACCACCGCGATCATGCCGTAAACTGTGCCGGCGGAGAGATGGTCGATCTTATGTCGCCGGGCGACCAGTAGGTCGGTGGTTTTTTGCAAGCCCTCCAGGTGAATCGCCGCGGTCACGATGATGAGAGCGAAAACCAAAACCGCGGCCTCGATCTCCGATTCCAGCGCACGGCCAAGCAGCCGATTGAGAACTATCAGCCCCAAACCGATGGCGAATCCAACGAAGGGAAAATAGATGGCGGCCCTGCCGATTTGTTCCGGAGCTCCCGGTGCGGCGCCAAAACGCCCGGCGATGGTCAAGAATTTTGTCGCAATCCTGGCGTTTTTCATGGCCTAACCCTTTTCGCCCACGCCGTAAGCGGTGTCAATCGGGGCGCTTTCGCCTGGGCCCTTGGGAAGGGTGCTAGCCGAGGGCCTGGTGAAGCAAGTTTTTCTTTTAAAATTCGCTATTCCGAGCCTCTGGCGGGACTTTACTTCGCACCCCGTTTCCGGTATATTTTCTAGTGCGCAGAAACTCGTCTAACCCTAGAACTTTTCAGCAAATTTTTCGGATTGTGAATAGGTAGAAATGGCTGAAGCAAAACCCCAGTCAGCGGCCGATTATAACGCCGACAATATCAAAGTTCTCGAAGGGCTCGAGGCGGTCAGAAAACGCCCAGGCATGTACATCGGCGACACTAGCGAGCGTGGTCTGCATCATTTGGTCTACGAAGTTGTTGATAACTCCATCGATGAAGCGCTAGCCGGCCATTGCAGTCAAATCGAAGTCACCATTCACATCGACAGCAGCGTCACCGTTGTTGACAACGGGCGCGGCATCCCGGTGGATATCCATCCAACGGAAAATGTTTCAGCAGCGGAAGTTGTGCTCACCAAACTGCATGCTGGCGGCAAGTTTGACAAATCTTCTTACAAAGTCTCCGGCGGTTTGCACGGCGTTGGTATTTCGGTCGTCAATGCGTTGTCGGAAACTTTAGAAGTCGAGATCAAGCGCGACGGCAAAGTTTACCAACAAGCTTACCGGCGCGGCGACCCCCAGGCACCGCTCAAAGAAGTCGGCGTTACCAAAGAGCGCGGCACCAAGGTCACTTTCAAGCCGGACAATCAGATCTTCGAAACCACCGAATTCAACTACGACATGTTGTCGCAGCGCATGCGCGAGCTGGCGTTTCTCAATCGCGGCGTGAAAATTAACATCGAAGACGAACGGGCGCAAAAAAAGCACGAGTTCTTCTACGAAGGCGGTCTGCTCTCGTTTGTCGAGCATTTAAACCGCGCCAAGACCGCGATCCATCCTAAAGTTGTTCATTTCGAGGGCGAGAAAGATGGCGTTGGTGTCGAGATCGCCATGCAGTGGAACGAAAGCTACGCTGAAAGCGTTTATTCCTTCGCCAACAACATCAACACCATCGAAGGCGGCACCCACCTGATCGGCTTTCGCTCGGCGCTCACCCGCTCGATTAACAATTACGCGGTGAGCAGCAGCATGCTGAAAAAAGACGACGAAAACCTGCAAGGCGACGACGTCCGCGAGGGGTTGACCGCGGTCATCAGCGTCAAAGTCCCGGAACCGCAGTTCGAGGGGCAAACCAAGACCAAGCTCGGCAATAGCGAAGTCAAAGGTATCGTCGAAGCGCTGGTCAATGAAAAATTGAGCAACTTTCTCAACGAGCATCCGGCGGATGGCAAGAAAATCGTGGCGAAGGGCGTCGAAGCCGCGCGCGTGCGCGAGGCGACGCGCAAGGCCAAAGAATTGGCGCGGCGCAAAGGCGCCCTCGATTCCGGTTCGCTGCCCGGCAAGCTTGCCGACTGCCAAGAGCGCGACCCAGCTCTAAGCGAACTCTATCTGGTCGAGGGTGATTCCGCCGGCGGCTCGGCAAAGCAGGGCCGCGACCGGCGCAATCAAGCGATTCTGCCGTTGAAAGGCAAGATCTTAAACGTTGAAAAAGCGCGCTTCGACAAAATGCTGTCATCGCAGGAAATCCGCCTGATGATCACGGCGCTTGGCACCGGCGTCAAGGACGACTATGACGAAAGCAAGCTGCGCTATCATTCGATCATCATCATGACCGACGCGGACGTCGACGGCTCGCATATCCGCACGCTGCTCCTGACATTTTTCTATCGGCAGATGCCCAAGTTGGTGGAAAATGGCCACCTGTTTATTGCCCAGCCACCACTCTACAAAATCAAAAAAGGCAAACAGGAGCGCTATCTCAAAGATGAGGCGATGCTGGAAGATCATCTGATCGAGCTCGGCACCGATAGCGTGCGGCTGCATGCCGCGCAAAATGGCAACGGCAATGGCAGCGGTCTCACCGGTCAGCCGCTGCAGGGCTATATCAAGAAGATCGCGCGCTGGGAAAAGCTGATGGGCACACTCAGCCGCAAACGAAAAAATCGCGTGGTGGTCGAGGCCCTGTTGCTCGAAGAGGGTTTCGGCGAAGCGACGTTAAAAGATAAAAACGCTCTGCAAAGTTTGCAAACGCGGTTGGCTTCCTATGTGGCGTTGGTGGCGCCGGAGCTGGCGCCACTTACCTGCCAACTCGAAGACGACGCCGAGCACAACTGCCATAGACTCGTCGTCGGTGCGCGCGCCAACGGCACCGGCTATCACACGGTGATCGATCGTGAATTTCTCATCAGCCCGGAGTTTCGCGAGATTAAGAAAATCTTCGCCGAGCTTTCCGCCATCGGCATGCCGCCCTATGCGATTGAAAATGGCGATGACAAAACCCAAGCGAAGTCGCTGAGCGAAATCTACTCCTACGTCATGGACGGCGGCAAAAAGGGCCAATACATCCAGCGCTACAAGGGTTTGGGCGAGATGAATCCCGAACAGCTCTGGGAGACGACGATGAATCCCGAATCGCGCGTGCTCTTGCAGGTGCGCATCGAAGACGCGGTCGAAGCCGACGAAATCTTCTCGACACTGATGGGCGACGAGGTCGAACCGCGCCGCAAGTTCATCGAAGAGCACGCCTTGACGGTGAAGAATCTGGATATCTAACGGATTCAGGAAAATTGGCAGGGTGCGCCGTGCGCACGGCGTTCAGATGGTGCGCACGGCGCAGCCTACGCAGAACTAAAATCCCCATTGGGGTCATGCTGAGCATAGCGAGGCATCTACTTTTTCCCGCAGTCGCAGCGGCAGATTCTTCCCTTTTGGCTCAGAATGACAGGGCGGCAGACCTTCACAGGTAGAAAGAACCATCAGCTAAAATAAGCGAGCGTTATGGAAGTCACTACCCGGCCGCCACAAAAAGTTCCGGTTTACATCGAAGAGGAGATGCGCGAGTCATTCATGGCCTATGCCATGAGCGTTATCATCAGCCGCGCTCTCCCCGATGTGCGTGACGGTTTAAAGCCGGTGCATCGGCGCGTGCTCTACGCCATGTACGACGCCGGCAACACTTCCGACAAACCTTACAAGAAATCGGCCCGCTTGGTCGGCGACATCATGGGTAAGTATCATCCCCATGGTGACACCGCGATTTACGACACCATCGTGCGCATGGCGCAGGATTTTAACATGCGCTACCCGCTGGTGGACGGCCAGGGCAACTTCGGTTCCATCGACGGCGACAATCCGGCGGCCATGCGCTACACCGAAATCCGCATGACCCAGTTGGCCGAGGAGATGCTTGCCGATATCGAGAAAGAGACCGTCGATTTTGTCGGCAACTACGACGATTCGCTCAAAGAACCGGCGGTCTTGCCGTCGCGTATCCCGAATTTGCTGGTGAACGGGTCCGCCGGCATCGCGGTTGGCATGGCAACCAACATCCCGCCGCACAACCTGGGCGAAGTGATCGATGGCTTGATCGCGATGATCGACAACCCGGAGATCACGATTCGCGAGCTGATGCAGCATATCCCCGGCCCGGACTTTCCCACCGGAGGCTTCATCCACGGCCGCGATCCGATTGTCCAAGCCTATCATGAGGGCAAGGGCATCGTGCAGATGCGCGGCAAAGCCTTTACCGAGACGGTCAAGCGCACCGGCAAAGAGCAGATTATCATCAGCGAAATCCCCTATCAGGTAAACAAAAAGCGGCTGATCGAAGAGATCGCTGAGCTGGTCAACGACAAAAAGATCGAAGGCATCGGCGACTTGCGCGACGAGTCGGACCGCGAGGGTATGCGCATCGTTATCGAGCTCAAGCGCGACGCGGTGGCGGAAATTGTCATCAACCAACTGCATAAGCATACCCAACTGCAAGATTCTTTCGGCATTAATATTCTGGCGATCGTCGACGGCAGGCCCAAGCTGCTCAATCTCAAAGAGGCGCTGAAATGCTTCCTCGATCATCGCAAAGAAGTCGTCACCCGGCGCACCGCCTACGACTTGCGCAAAGCCGAAGAGCGCTTGCACATCTTGGAAGGCTACCGGATTGCGCTCGATAATCTCGACGCCGTGATCACGCTGATCCGCAACTCGGCGGACGGTAAAGCAGCCAAAGACGGTTTAATGAGCCAATTCGGCCTGAGCGAAATTCAGGCGCAGGCGATTCTCGATCTGCGTTTGCAGCGTTTGACCGGCTTGGAGCGCGACAAGATCATGGAGGATCTGCGCGAAACTCAAGAGCTGATCGGTGAGTTGCAGTCGATTTTGGCCGACGAAAAAGAGATCTACAAAATCATCGTCGATGAGCTCAAAGAGATCAAAGAAAAATACGGCGACGAGCGCCGCACCCAGATTGTCGATCACTCCGACGATATCTCGATCGAGGACATGATCGTCGAAGAAGATATGGCGGTGACGATCTCTCATGAGGGCTACATCAAGCGCAACGCCGTGACGCTCTATCGGGCGCAGCGGCGCGGCGGCAAAGGCAAGATCGGCGCGACGACCAAGGAAGAAGATTTTGTCGAGTCGCTGTTCATCGCCTCGACTCACTCGTCGATTCTCTTCTTCACCACCATTGGCAAGGTTTATTGGATCAAAGTGCACGAGCTGCCGCAGGCGAGCCGGGCGGCGCGCGGCAAGCCGATTGTTAATTTACTGCATCTGGAAGCGGGCGAGCGGATTTCGGCGTTCCTGCCGGTGCGCGAGTTTCAAGAAGGCCGGTTTATCGTTTTCGCGACGAAAAAGGGCCTGATCAAAAAAACCGAGCTGATGGCGTACGCCAACCCGCGCGGCAGTGGTATTCGCGCCATCGGCCTCGAAGAGGGCGACGAAGTGATCGGCGTCGGCCTGACCGATGGCCAACAAGAACTGATTCTCTCGACTGCCGAAGGACAATCGATCCGTTTCAAAGAAGAACAGGTCCGTCCCACCGGCCGCGGCACCTTTGGCGTGGTTGGCATGCGCATGGACGAGGGCGATCAGGTCGTGAGCATGGAAATTTTGGCGCCTGGTTGCGACGTGTTGACCGTGGCGGACGGCGGCTTCGGCAAACGCACGCAGATGGACGAGTATCGTCTGCAGTCGCGCGGCGGCAAGGGCATCATCACCATGAAGACCACGGACAAAACCGGGCGGGTGATCGGTGCATTGCAGGTGACCGAAGAAGATCAACTCATGCTGGTCACCAACACGGGAAAGATTATTCGTCTGCGTATTAGAGACATCCGGGTGATCGGCCGCAACACCCAAGGAGTGCGTTTGATAGAGCTCGAAGAAGGCGAGCGGGTGGTGTCGTTGGCGCGCGTCGCCGAAAAAGAGGACGAAAGCGAAGCTGAGCCGGAGACTGAAAACGGCTCCGAACAAAATTAGCCTGTTCTCGTAAGGCGGACTTACACTACTTGTTGCAGGCAACTAGACATCATGGCAAAGGGAATCGCAGTGGTGGGCGCCGGCGGGTGGGGCATCGCGCTGGCGACCGTGCTTGCCGACAAGCGTGACTCCGTAGCGCTTTGGTGCCACGGCACGGAGAACTTCCGTGAGCTCACCGAGCAGCGCGAGAGCTTGACCTACCTTCCGGGGATTCCGTTAGCATCCAACATTGAAATTTCTCGCTCGCTGGCGCAGGTGGTCGCCGACAAAGAGTTGGTGATTTGCGCCGTGCCATCCCACGCGGCGCGCAGCGTCATGTCAGAAGCGGCCGCAAGCATCGGCCAGCAAGCCATCGTGCTTTGCGGCACCAAAGGGCTGGAGGAGCAAACGCTCAAGACCATGGGCGAGATGCTGGGCGAGATTTTTGGTCCAGAGCGGAAAAGTAGCCTGGCATTTTTGTCTGGCCCAACATTCGCGTTGGAGGTCGCCAAGAAACTTCCCGCCGCGGTGACAGTGGCTGCCAGTGCGGAAGCGGTAGCGGCGCGCGCACAGGAAATGCTCAATACCGAGAGCCTGCGGGTGTACACCTCCGCTGATATCGTTGGAGTGCAGATGGGCGGCGTGATCAAAAACGTCATCGCCATAGCCGCTGGCGTCAGCGACGGCTTGGGGCTCGGACAGAACGCGCGCGCCGCTTTGATCACCCGTGGTTTGGCAGAAATGACAAGACTGGCGGTGCGCATGGGCGCTGAGCCGATGACTTTGGCGGGATTGCCGGGGCTAGGCGACTTGATTCTTACTTGTGCCGGCGATCTAAGCCGTAATCGCCGCTTCGGTTTGCAAATCGCTCAAGGGAACAGTCTGCAAGACATCATCGGCGGCACGCGCATGGTTGCCGAAGGGGTGCGCAATACCCAACTGGTGCACCAGCTGGCGCGCCGGTTAGGCGTCGATATGCCGATTGTCGAGCAGATGCACGCGGTGCTCTATCAAGGGAAGACGCCGGCGGCGGCGGTGCGCGACTTGATGCAGCGCTCGTTAAAGCCGGAAATAGCTTAAATTGACTTCACCAAGTCGGTATGATTCAAATGGTCTTTCGCTGTTGAAACAGATCAGGGAGTTTTTATGAAACGGACTTATCAGCCCAGCAACATTAGAAGGAAAAGAACCCACGGCTTTCTCGCGCGCATGGAAACCCCGGGTGGCCGCAAAGTATTGAAACGACGCCGTGCCAAAGGCCGAAAAAAACTGACGGTGAGCGTACCACCGAAGCGCGCACGCACCTAAGACTCGGCCATGGCGCCGCCAGCCCACGAACAGTTTCCCAAGACCGCCCGCCTGAGAAAACGCCGTGAATTTTTGAGCCTGTCACGCATCGGCAAAAAAGTTCACAGTGCCCATTTCGTCGTGATCAGCAAGAAAATTGCAGGGGATCAGAGGCGGTTGGGCGTTACGGTGAGCAGCAAAGTTGGTAATGCTGTTGCAAGAAACCGGATCAAAAGGCTGGTCCGGGAAAATTTTCGGCGCCACCAGCATGAGATTCTTGCGGGGACAGACATTCTGGTGATCGCACGATCGAGCGCCAAGGGTTTGGCCTTCGTCGAGGTCGGAGCTGAGCTAAAAAGGGGCTTGGCCCATTGTTGGAGTGATCGTAAATCGTGATTCGCAGCGCCTGCGCAGCCGCCATCCTCATTCTCAAGTTTTACCATCGCGTCCTGTCGCCGTTTCTACCGCGAGCCTGCCGCTTCTATCCAAGCTGCTCGGTCTATGCCGCAGAAGCGATTGAAAGACACGGTTTGGCGCGCGGCGCTTGGCTCGGCGCACGGCGGCTTGGCCGATGCCATCCTTGGAGCGCCGGCGGCTATGACCCGGTAAGCAGAACATAGAGGCATCGACCGACAACAAGAATCGGCGTTCAAGAGGCGAGAATTTAGAAAAGACTGATAAATGGATAAACGTGGAATCATCGGAATCGCCCTGTGCATCCTCGTGCTAGTGGCCTATCAAGAGTGGATTACCCGCTACTACGGGCCACAAACCGCACCGGTTACCGCACCCGAACAGAAACAGGAAGCGGCGCCACAGGCGCCAACCTCCGCAACGCCCGGCGCTCCGGTGGCGCCGGCGGCCAGCGCGGCCACGTCAGCCGCGCCAGCGACCAACGTTGCGGCCAAAGAGATAACGGTCGAGACCGACGAGTATGTGGCGGTCTTCACCAATGTCGGGGCGCGGCTCAAGAGCTTCAAGTTCAAAAAATATCGCCGCGAGGCGAATGAAAAAAGCGGGCCATTTGAGATGGTCACGGTAGCTCCCGGCGTGCCGCTGCCGCTTGGCGTGCGCTGGCAGACCGGCGTGCCCTTCGAGGACACCAATCTGGTTTACAATGTCCAAGGCGGCGATCTGAAACTCACGGGCGCGGCTAAGGGCACATTGACGTTTCAAGCAGAGACTCCCAAAGGCGCAGCGATCACGAAGTCTTTTACCTTCTCCGGCGCGACCTACCCGATCCAAATGGACGTGGCGGTCAACGTGGCAGAAGGAAACGCGCCGGCGCCTGAGATCGTGCTGACCGATAAGAAGGATCACCCCGTGCCCAATCCCGACGCGCCCTTCGAAGGCGTGATTGCGCTGGTCGACAATAAGATCAAGCGACAGACCGCCGCCGAGGCGGTCAATGGCCAAGAATTTAGCGGCGACGTCTCGTGGGCGGGCTTCGGTCATACCTATTTTTTCTTTGCCCTGGTGCCGCAGAATGGCGCGGGACACAAAGTTTCAATCCATCCCGCCGATGCGGCGCTCACCGTCGGCGTGTCGAGCAACAAGAGCAGCGATCGCTACACGCTTTATGTCGGCCCTAAAGAACTCGACGTGCTAAAGGCCGTGGGCAATCAGCTGGAGCGCTCCATCGACTTCGGCTATTTCGGCTTCGTGTCGATCCCGTTTCTCTACGCCCTGCACTTTTTTCACCGGTTTACCGGCAGCTATGGCATCGACATTATTCTGCTCACAGTGGTCATTAAACTGCTGATGTGGCCGCTGACGCACAAGAGCTTCACATCCATGAAGCAGATGCAAAAGCTCGGGCCGCAGATGGAAAAGCTCAAGGAAAAATTCGCCAACGACAAAGAGAAGCTCAACAAAGAGATCATGGAGCTCTACAAGCGCAACGGCGTCAATCCGCTGGGCGGCTGTCTGCCCATGGTGCTGCAATTCCCCGTGTTCATCGGGCTTTACAATGCGCTCAGCACGCCCATCGAGCTGCGCCACGCGCCGTTCATGTGGGTCAAGGATCTATCTCGTCCCGATTGGGAATCGTTGCCCTTCATGCTCGGCGGTTGGCAACTTGGCATCCCGGTTTTGACCCTGCTGATGGGCGCGAGTATGTTTCTCCAACAGTGGATGACACCGAGCATCGGCGATCCCAACCAGCGCAAGCTGATGCTATTGATGCCGGTCATGTTTACTTTCATGTTTGTATCGTTTCCCGCGGGCTTGACCGTTTACTGGCTGATCAATAATTTACTCTCGATTGCCCAACAGTATTGGATCAACCGCAGCGATCGCTAGGCAGGAGAGGCTAACCGTCATGGATTTTGTGGAAACCGAGGGCGACACAATCGATCAAGCCATCGAGAACGCGCTGAAACAGTTGGGCGTAGCGCGCGACAAGATCACCGTCGAGGTTTTATCCGAAGGAAAAAAAGGCATTCTTGGTTTTGGCGCACAAAAGGCGCGGGTGCGCGCGGCGTTGCGCAAGCCAGCCGCAGTGGAAAGCCCAGCCGCCGAGGTCAAAGCACCGCCGCCTTTGCGATCGGAAACGGCAGCCACACCGGTGGACTTGGCGCCGGTAGTGGACCTCGATGCAATCACGGCAAGAGCCAAAACCGTGCTGGTCGATATTTTGAGCCTCATGGGCTTGCAGGCGTCGGTGGAAACTTTGCGCAACGAAAAACAGGGCGAGACCATTTTGGAAATCCGCACAGAGAGCAGCGGCCTGTTGATCGGCCGCAAAGGGCAAACCCTGGAAGCGCTGCAATATCTCGTGAGCCGCATCGCCAGCGAGAAACCGAGCCCCGAAATTCCGCACCTGGTCATCGACATCGAGAATTATCGCCAGCGGCGCCGCGCGACTTTGGAAGATATGGCGCTGCGGCTCGGCGAAAAAGCCAAACGGCAGCGCAAAACCGTCAGCGTCGATGCGCTCAGCGCCGCCGACCGGCGCGTGATTCACGCGGCGCTGCAGGACGATCCCTGGTTGACGACCAAGAGCTTGGGGCAGGGTTCCTATCGCCGCTTGTTGATCATTCCCGAGGGCGACCGCCGAACGAAAGACGAACCCGCGCCGGCGCCGACTATCGCAGACAAGCAGGGTCACAAAGCGGCGAAATGACCGTGCTCAGCGCTGGTTGTTTCGGGTTCCGGGTTTCGAGTTTCACGTTTACGGAACCGGCGCGAGAGACTCAGCCAATCACTAGGCAGTAATTTCGATCAACCCGAAACACGGAACTCGAAACCGCAGTGCGAAGCGCGCGCCCGTTGACCCCACGCAACCCCTCCTCTATCATTACCATTAATCATGATTCAAAGACGTAGGACTCGGCAGATCCAGCTTGGCAAGGTCAAGGTTGGCGGCGACGCGCCGATCACGGTGCAGTCGATGACCAAGACCGATACGCGCGACGTCAAGGCTACCGTGCAGCAGATTTGGTCCTTGGAAGCGGCCGGCTGCGAGATCGTCCGCTGCGCCGTGCCGGTGCGTGAAGCGGCGGAGCAATTGGGCGAGATCAAAAAACGCATTCGCATCCCGCTGGTGGCGGACATCCACTTTAATTACAAGCTGGCACTGATCGCCATCGAGCAGGGCGTTGACGGCTTGCGCTTGAACCCGGGCAACATCGGCGCGCGCAAATACGTCGAAGAAGTGACCCGGGCCGCCTCCGAGCGCAAGATTCCGATCCGCATCGGCGTCAACGCCGGCTCCTTGGAAAAAGACTTGCTGCAAAAATACAACGGCCCAACCGCCCAGGGTATGGTCGAAAGCGGCCTGCGCCATATTCGCATTCTCGAAGACGTCGGCTACAACGAAATTAAGATTTCGCTCAAAGCCTCCGACCCGTTGATGATGATAGAAGCCTATCGCATGCTGGCCGATCAAGTGGACTATGCGTTTCACCTCGGTGTGACCGAGGCCGGCACGCCGACCGTGGGCACCATCAAATCGGCGGTGGGTCTTGGCACCCTGCTGGCCGAAGGCATCGGCGACACTATCCGCGTCTCGCTGGCCGCCGATCCGGTGGAAGAGATCCGGGTGGGCAACGAAATTCTCAAAGCGTTGGGGCTCAAGAAAGAAGGTCTGACGTTTGTCGCCTGTCCGTCCTGCGGCCGAGCCGACGTCGATCTGGTCGGCTTGGCCAAAAAGGTCGAAGAGCGCATGCTGCCCTACAACAATTTAAATCTGCACGTCGCCGTCATGGGCTGTGAGGTCAACGGCCCGGGCGAAGCGCGCGCTGCCGATCTAGGTGTCGCCGGCGGCAAAGGCATCGGCTTGATCTTCAAGAAGGGCGAAGTGATCCGCAAAGTGCCCGAAGCGCAGATCGTCGATGCGCTGATGGAAGAAGTGGAAAAGTTCGCCGCTGAGAAAAAAGCCGAACAGGCGGCCGCGGCCAACGACTAATCTTTCCCTGAGCGAAGCTATTTGTTTCAGTAGCAGGCCAACCAGTGAGAGACCGAGCGGCAGCGCCGTGGCGAAGAAGTCGATCCATATGCCGCGATTATGGAGTCAACCCGTAACAGTCTTCGGCGAAAAAGTTCAAGCTGCCCTGAGAACGGTTGCTTTGATGATCCGCGATCGTACGGGAGCGAGCTTTTTGATACAGACAAAAACCACCGGTTGATTCGTGCCTCGGGTACGCTCAGCAAGCTGGCGGCTCCAGTTATTAAATGGCGCATTCCCTTCGATTTGTATAGCAACCTTAGCTTTCGGCGGGATATATTTTTGTGCCCAGGCAGGGTTCTCAGCAACATACCGGTCAAACTCTGATCCCAATTCAGCATTCAGTTTTGTAAAATTCTTCGGCATACTCACTCTCCTAGAAATTCACTCTTATGAATTTCCCAGTTCTCGCGCAGATCATCAAGTGCGTAGGTAAGAGCTTCCTCAAAACTCATTTTGAGATCGCTTTTAACGGGCCTGCCATGTTTGCGATACAGATCTCTGTGGGCAAATCGATGCGAGGTGTCGTAGCGAACCACAGGGCGCCATTTACTCTCCACAAGAACCTCGAGCTGCACGATAAACCTGGTCACCCGCCCCCGCGCAACGCGGTATCGAGCACGCATTCGCGCGTCGATGTCTAGTTGTCGTTCATATTCAATAACTCTCAATGTCGCGGTTTTTCTACCTTCTTCACCGTAAAAATCCAACATACATCAGCCGCGTAAATTTCCAAAGATAACCCATATCCTTTTTTCACTTTCCGTCCCCCACCAAAATAAAAGGAGCCCAGAAGTACGGATGAGATGTGGAAACAGCGTCGGGCTTAGACAGCGTGACGCTGGGAGTCTCGCCGAGTTTGCCGACACCGCCCACGCCGCGGCGGGCGAGTAGCTCGCTGCGGCCTTCGCCGCGAATTAGTTGGAGCTGCGCTTGCCGCAGCGCCTCGACTTTCGTCATCGATTTGAGGTTCTTATAGAAGTTCCCTATCAACTGTGCGGTCGATGCGTCGTCCACTTTCCAAAGACTCGCCACTACGGACGGTGTACCGGCGTAAATGAATGCTCTGGTGAGCCCGACAAGCTCGTCGCCAGTAGACAGCTTTCCCAAGCCGGTTTCACAGCCGCTGCGAACAACCAGATTGGCTTTAAGATCCATGCCAAAGATCTCTCTCACTTCTAACCTGCCGTCTTCTTTTCCGTCCTTCGCCAACAGCACCGCGGATGAAAGCGGATCGTTTTCGTTCAGTTGCGCGTGTGTTGCGAAGTGAATGATGTCGTGGTTGGGCGAAAGAGTCTTGCTCTTTTCCTCCGTTGCATTTTTTCGTACGAACACGTTGGATTCGGGATAGAGCGCCTTAAGTTCCTGTGTTCCTGTGCTTCGAGCTCTGCATAAGCTAAATCTTTTTCAGGATCGTCTAAATCCGGATTGCCAAAAGCTAGGGCTTTTTCTCCATGTGCCTTTCGCTTTTCTTTTGTGAATTGCAGCAAGCTGGCGCTGGATAGATATGAGATGGGGTATATCTCGGTGAGAAATTTTCCTTTAGGATCAATCAACGCCTGGAACGGTAAGTAATGCAGCACGTCGTGCGGTACGATGATGAGTTCCTTGCCGCCGATCTCCGAAATGATCGGCTGGATGAGTTGTCTGTATAGAACAGTTGAGGCTTCTTTCAGGTTTCCAACCCACCGATGTTTGATATCTGTTCCCGAAGTAACTTTATCTGCTTGAGCAGATCGCTTTTTCGCAAAGCCAATCGACGCGAGCTAAGAAACTTCCGTTCGACCACCCAGACAAAGACCTCGGACTCGGTTGTAAAGTATTCCACCAATGTCTGGCCCGGATCGAGAAGTTTTTGTACTTGGCTTGCTGTCAGTGGTTCAACAGTTCTTAACGAAGCCTGTTCTCTATCTCTTTCACGAACTCTCGTTAAGAACGAGCGGTAGGTGCGCTCGGCAGCGGAAAGGCTACGCTTTGCCTCTATGGATACCAGCGTCGTCCCTCCTTCAACATCGACTTGGGCCTTCATTTCGGCAACTAGCCGCTGCAACCTGCGCTCCTCATCAGCCAAGTCGGCCTTCTCTTTCGATAACCGAACCCTGGTTCCCAAAAGGTCCAGGAATACTCGCGAGCGAGAGCGCTCGTTGTAATTGAAAGCGTCAGTAAACCTGTCTTCGGCGTGACGTAATTGAATCATTCCAATGTACGCGCCGAGCCCCTCTTCGAAGTAAGCCTGCCTCCGGTTTTCGTTGTCAATGAGGCCACGAAATGATTCGATGTCTTGAATTGATTTTTCATAATATTGTGCGGCGTCACCGATCCTCTGCTGTTGAAAATACAAACGCCCGATGACACTACTGATCGCAGAAGAAAGAGATACGCGCCCCTGCTTTTCAGCTAGTGAGAGCGCTTTTTCCAGATGTCTCACAGCACGAGCGATCTCTTTTCGGTCCGCATAAAGTCGGCGCAATTCACTATGCAGATTTGCTTCAATCTCGACATGCCAGCCCCTTCTCGAGATTAGGCTGCAGCCCTCTCGTAAGCCATGATGGCCGCTGTTGGATGTCCAGCCATTCTGTACGCCGAACCAAGTGATGTAAGAGTCAGTGCCAAATGATATTCCGCGCGTTCAGCCAGTCGCGCTCCTCCCCTCATTCGAAACTTTGCAATTGCCCATTCCAACGCTTGCACAGCAAAAGTCAGCTGCTCGACTCCCTCACTAATCGCTCCCTCCCGTAAGAGTTCAAGTCCTCTACCACGATACTCTCGTGCCTCAGAAATCTCAGCCGGCATTCTGCGCGCGGTGGACGTGATGTCAACTTTTTCGAGCGAACAACCAGATACCGATAGCAGCAGAATCAGACCGATGAATGCGCTTTTGATCGGGAAGTAATGCAAGAATGTTCGAGCGTTTACAGAGGAACGCAACATTGTTTTTACCACTTAGGTGTGATGACCAGGTTATTGCCCATCCCCCACTAGTATGAATGGCGCCCAGAAATATGGATGCGAGGTAGCGAGGGGTTGTGTAGGGGCGACAGCCCGGTCGCCCTCTGAAGCAGGACTGCCCAGAGAGCTGGGACTTTCTCCCAATTTGCCAATTCCACCGACACCGCGGCGGGCGAGTAGGTCGCTGCGGCCTTCGCCGCGGATTAAACTTAGCTGCGCCTCTCGTAGGGCTTCCACTTTCGTCATGGTTTTTAGATTTTTGTAAAAGTTGCGCATCAAGTGAGCGGTTGCTGCATCATCCACCCGCCACAAGGATACCAGTAGTGAAGAGCTACCGGCGCTTAAAAAAGCCCGGGTAAAACCCCAAAGTTCATCGCCCTTAGAGATTTGACCAAGCCCGGTGTCACACGCACTAAGCAAAGTTAAAGAATTTTCCGTCAAAGCCATGCGATAGACTTCGTGTGCGGCCAAATCGCCTGAACCTTTTTCCGTCGACGCTAAATGAATCACTGAATAAAGTGGGTCAAGCTCGTCAACTTTCGCGTGTGTTGCCAAGTGGATAATGTCTTTATTAGCGGCTGATTGTAAAAGTCGCTGCCTGGTTGCCTGCTGCCGCACGTAAACTTCGGCGGTCGGAAATTGCACTTTGATTTCCTCTACTTCGTGCTGCGCACCCGGTAAATCGAGGTTAGCAGTACCGAGGTCCGGATTACCCAAAGCCAAGATTTGGTTGCTCATACGCTTTTGTCTACCGAGTAGCGTGACATATGCGCTCGCAGAGGGCGCATAGGACACAGCCCGTTCTTCGATGAGATAGCCGCGACTGCCCCTCAGAGCCTGGAAGGCAAGGTAACATTACATGAAATTAACAATCGTCATCTTATTAGCCATTGTGTCATAACTATTTAAAATATAACTATTTTTGGCAAGGGGTCTCGCAAATCATTTTGTTAAGTAACTTTACAAAAAATTTCAAAAAATGCGCATTTTTCGTTTTGTCTTATGATGCTTTGGTTCATCTCACTTTGAAGCTCTCCTGGAGGAATGAAAATATGGTCATCCCCTGCCGCATCCTCAGCACATTACTCTTCACATTGACTCGCGCTTGTTCAAAGATTTGCGCGAGAGCGGATTTATAGACGGACTCTATCGCGGCAGATGACGGCGGTTGGGCAGCGCCGATTTGACAACCTAAATGGGCGCGCACTAGAGTCGGATTATCGATGCAACTAACCCATTCTTTTCACCCGATCACGAGTATCGCGGCCGGAAAAGCGACGACGCTCAACGTCAGCGCCTTGTCCGTTGATTTCGATGCGCTGCGCCGCTTGGTGCTCGAAGACGATCGGTTCGTCGATATCAAGTTTGAGATCGTCCGCCCAGGCGAGAGCTGCCGCGCCGGGCCGATTTTCGACATCGTCGAGCCACGCGCCAAAGCGCCAGGCGGCAGCCCGGATTGGCCCGGTTTACTCGGCCCGCCGCAAAGCGCTGGTCATGGCACGACCCACGTGCTGAAAGGCGCGGCGGTCACGGTCGTGCGCGAGCGGCGCGGCGAGGATGCCCGCGGTGTCACCGGCTACGTCTTGGAAATGTCCGGCGCGCCGGCGGTGATGACCCATCACGCTTCGCTGCATCATTTGATTATGATTCCGCAAACCCAACCGGGTTTGCCGGTGCACGCGCAGCAGCGCGCTTGGCGCATCGCGCAACTTAAAATCTCGGTGCGTTTGGCCCAGGTGGCTTTCGATCATCCGCCGGCGCAAACGGAAAATTTTGACATTGGCGACGACACAGGACGTGACGGTTTACCGCGGGTTGCCTACGTCGGCCAGATCTTTTCGCGCCAACGCAAACCCGAGCAGGACGAATCGATCATTTACGGTGCGGATACCGACGGCATGCTGCCCGTGTTGTTGCACCCTAACGAATGGCTCGATGGCGCGCTGGTGCCCTCTTACCATCCGTCGATTGGCGGCGCGGAAACTTACTTTTATCAGAACCACCCAGTCATCCTGGAGCTCTATCGCCGCCATCAAGCGCGCGAGATCAACTTTGTCGGCACAGTGGCGACCATCGCCTCGGCGAACAATTTCGATCGCGAGCGCAACTGCCGCTTCAATGCCAATTTGGTGAAATGGGCGCTGCGCGCCGACGCGGCGGCGCTGACCAAATCGGGCGGCGGTGTGCCGCATACCGATTTGTCGGAGACGGCGCGCTTGCTGGAGAACATGGGCATCAAGACCGCCGTGCAAGTTACCGATCTGGCGCGCGATCACCGGGTCGAGTCGGCGCTGCTGTTTAATTTTCCCGAAGTCGACGCCATCGTTTGCATCGGCGGCAACGACACCGCGTGGGATTTGCCGCGCGTCGACCGCGTCATCGCCGCCAGTCCGGAAATGACGGAATTGTTAACCGGGCCGCTGCGCATCGAAGCGTTGAACGTCGTCGGTGTTGCCAATCAGCAGGGAGCGTCGAGATTGCGTTCGGCAATCTATTAGGAAACAGGCGTGAGGCAACAGGCAACAGGTCAGAGGTGGGGCAAAGGTCGCATCATTCGCATTTCTTACGGTTGCCTATTGGCTGTTGCGTAACGCCTGTCCCGGAGGAATTATGCGAGTCGTTCACTATCTCAATCAATTCTTTGGCGGTCTCGGCGGTGAAGAGCAAGCGGGGGCGCCGCTCGATGCGCGCGATGGCGCCGTTGGACCAGGCAAACTGTTGGAGCCGCTGCTCGGCGGCGATGCGCGCATCGTCCAGACATTGATCTGCGGCGACAACTACGCAGTCGAGCACCAAGACGCGATGATCGCCGCCGCGCTGGAAAAAATCCGCGCCGCCAATGCCGATCTGTTCGTCGCCGGTCCGTGCTTCAATGCCGGACGCTACGGTGTCGCCGCCGGCGCGCTCTGCGCCGCCGTGCAAGCAAAGCTCAATATTGCAGTGATGACCGGCATGGCCGAAGAAAATCCCGGCACCGATCTCTATAGAGAAGCGCTCTACATCATCGACTCCGGCGACAACGCTGCCAAGATGCGCGAGGTGTTGCAGCGCATGACCGGGTTGGCGCGCAAGATCGTCAACCGCGCGCCCATCGGCACGCCGAAACACGAAGGCTATCACGCGCGCGGTTTGATTCGCGATCAATTTGTCGAGCGCAACTCGGGCCAAAGGCTGGTCGACATGCTGCTTGCGAAAGTGAGCGGCGACGGATTCGAAACTGAAATGCGGCCGACGACGTTTGCCAAGATTCCACTGCCGGCGCCGGTGCGCGATCTCAGCAAAGCGAAAATCATGTTGATTACCGACGGCGGGCTTGTGCCCAAGGGCAACCCCGACAAAATCCAGGGCTCGGCGGCAACCCGTTGGGGCGCCTACAATATCGCCAGTTGCGACGATTTGAAGGGCGAGAGCTACGAAATTTCCCACGGCGGCTACGATCCCCAATTCGTGCGCCAAGATCCCGATCGTTTGGTGCCCCTCGACGTCATGCGTGAGATGGAAAAAGCAGGCGTTATCGGCGCGCTGCACGATGAATTTATTGCCACCTCGGGATTGTCCAATCCCTTATCGAACACGCGCCGCATGGGGCGTGAGATGGCGGCCAAGGCGAAACAGTGCGGCATCGACGCGGTGATTCTCACTTCCACGTGAGGAACCAGCACTCGCAGCGGCGCTGCGATTACCACCGAACTTGAAAAAGCCGGCATTCCCACCGTACAAATCACCGCGGCATTGCCGGTCGCCAAGATGGTCGGTGCCAACCGCGTTGTGTTGGGCAACGGCATCGTGCACGTCGTCGGCGACGCCAAGCTCACGCCTGATAAAGAAAAGGAAGCGCGCCGCGAGCTCATACGCCAGGCGCTGGAAAAGTTGCAATCGGAAAACCCCTCGGGATAGACGCCGCCTGCCCTCGCTTGATTCGCGAAGTTACCTTCCTACTCAAAGCGTCAGCATCTCACTTGTGATCAAGATGCATTGACGACAAGCTCGGCGTGTGATGAACAATCGGTTATGGCAACACGAACAAGCAATTGGAGATGGTCTTCGCGCTCGGAGCACGACAGTTTTCGCCGGCATGACATCGACTATAGCCCCGTTCCTTTAGAGCGTCGTCGCATACGGCTTTCGAGCAAACTCAAGTGGCGTTTGACTCAGTGGTTTGGCGCTGTGGTTGCGCTTTTTGGCCTCGTGGCAATCTTGCTTGCCTATTACACGGTGCCAGGTGTGCTACGCCGGCACGCCATGGACAATGCGCGTCGCCTGGCGGCACCGCCAGCCATTGCAGTCGAGGGAGTCGCCGCGCCGGTGGCGTTGCGCCGAGTCACGATTGTGCCGGAAGTCGATAGGGTTTTCGCTGTGATGACGTTGCTCATTCTATCGGCAATGGTGTTCGGTGTGGTGGCGGCCAGCGTCGTCTTTGGCTGGATCGCTCGCCCGCTGGCCGATCTCGCTGAGCGCGCTCAAGACATCAGCCTGGGACGTCTTAGCGTGCCGATCGCTGTCTCTGGCGCCGATGCTGTGGCTCAGCTAGGCGCTTCGCTAGAACGGATCCGCCGCTTGCTATATGCGGCGATTCGTCGGCTCAACGCCGAACACAGTCTGTCCTTGCCGCCCGGAGCGCGGCGGCTAAGCTTGCCTGACGTCAGCCAAGATCGCTGGCGCCGAGAGTGAAGTGGGAGCGGGTGGGGCGTTGGATGCTGGTTGACGCCGCTGCCCATCTGTGATCAAACCAGCACAGTTGTTCTTTCTGGCGACTCGAACATACAACCAAGGACGGTCACCCGCCATGAGGACGAAGTTTTTCACCAGCTTCTTAGTCGCGGCGTTTTTGTGCTCAGCAGCAGGCGCCAGCATAGCCTACTACCACACCAACGTAGCTCCGTCGCAAACCTTCAACGCCAATCAGTTCAGGGCATTGTTTAGTCCGCCGAGTCTGCCGGGTTTCGGTATCATCGCCGCGATCAGGTCGGCCAGTCCGGAAACTTTGCGTTTCTATTTGCATGATTCGCAATTGATGTTCTACGCTATATTGGCGCTCACAGGACTTTTCTGTTGTGCGGTGGCTTTTGGACGCGCTTTCAGGTTAGCGCACGCCGTCTCAGTATCTTCGGAGGAGAGGATGCAGCAGCTGCACGCCATTAATATCCAGGGTCTCTCCAGCGGCGCACGCCAGCAAGTGGAGCCGTTTTACGGTCTGAAAGGCCGGCTAACCCGCTGGTTTGGCGCCATCGCCGTGCTCCTGAGCAGTGCAAGTTTCCTATACGTTTACACCAGCCTGACTCCTTTAGTGCGCCGACACACTTTCGAACGCGGCCGCGCCATCGCCGCCAGTGTAGCGGAAGCCGCCAAACCACAGCTCACCAACGGCGATGCCACGCAATTGCGCCAGATGCTCAGCGACCAACTGGCTCGCAACAGCCTCGCTTACATTCTGGTCTTTGACGGCAACCAAGCGCCGGTGGCATATGCCGGTCCCGAGGTTAGCGATCCGGCCGACGCTGTGCGCCACGGGTTAACGGTCGATGCCCGGGGCGAGCGCATCAGCCGGTTTCGCAATCAGGTTGTCTACAACATGGTGGCAGGCGTTGACAACGGCGAATCAGGCTCGGTTCAAGTCGGCGTCTGGCGCTCCCGCATCGAAGAGCAGGCAAGAAAGTTTCTTGTGGTAATCGCGGTTCTCTTCATTGCCGCAACCTACGGGGCGATCTTGGGCGCTAACCGCCTGTTTGCGAGAGTCACGCGACCTCTGGAAGAACTCGCCGTGAGCGCGGAGGCGCTCAGCCATGGCAATCTGGAAACACCCATCGCGGCACCTGCCGGCGCTCCCTTGGCGCAGCTTGGCGACTCCCTCGAACAAGTGCGCGCTGCGCTCAAACCGGCAATCAACCGCCTCAAAGCAGATCTCGATGTGCCGGTCCGTTTCACCATCATGGGTGCCATCCTGCGTGACGCCTGGGAAAGGCAGAACAAGAAATCTCGCGGCGGTGAATAAACGCGTGCGCTCTATGTGCTCGCGCGCGAGTGCATTTTGTGGACGCGTCTTATCGTCCGGTTTTCGCTGCAATTTCGTCCAACACGGGCAAAAGGTATTCTCTAAACACCGGATAGTTTTCCGCCATCGGAAAGTGACCGAGTCCCTTCATCTCCGCGAATGTTGCGCCTTTGATTTGCCCGGCGAGTATTCTCGTCTGATCCGGCGAGTTGCCCCAGTCATACTCTCCCGTCAGTAAGTAGACGGCGACTCGTGCAGTGTCGATGGTCGCAGCTTCGCCGCCGGTCAAGTTGTGGTCGATGAAGTTGTAGTAGAGATCACCTTTGGAAACCGGCGGCGCGCTTTGGCCATAGGTCCAGGCGATCTCGCGGCGGCGGGCTTCCGGATTGCCCGGCGCGGTCTTACCGTACATCGACTGCATGCGGAAGTCGTTGCCGATTCTCGGATGATCGTGAAAGTCCAACGTCGGCGCCATGCGCGCGCGGCTCAGGCCGGACTCCAACCCGATGACGGCGCGGAACTCCTGCGGGTATGCGATGGCCAATTCCACCGCAAGCTGTCCGCCCATGGAGCAACCCATGAAGACCGGACGATCGAGCTGCAGCGCGTGGGCAAGCTCGATTTGGCAAGCCATGAAAAAACTTTTGGTGAGGCGATATTCTCTCGTCCACCATTGTATCGATTCCGGCGGCAACGATTTGCCGTGGTAAGGAAGATCGGGAACGATGACACGAAAATTCCGGGTGACTGCTTCGTCGTTTAACAAGTGGCGCCACAGACGGCCGTCGGATGCGGCGGTGTGTTGGCAGATAAGCGGGATGCCGCTGCCGGCTTCTTCAAAATAGACGCGATACTCAACGCCTTCGATGTTCAGGTAAACGTAGCGGCCGGTGATCGGTTCGATGGCGCCATGTCCTTTGTTTGTCACTGGCGTGCGGATTTCGCAGCTAGCGTTATTCTGAAACTCGCGAAAGATCGCCAGCATGCGGCTCACCGCCCAGAAGTGCGCCAGCGCCGCTTCCATATCGCCGCCGAGGTCAAGATTCTTGCGCGAAATACAGCCGTAGAGATCGGTGAAGAAGGGCGGCGGTTTGGGTTGGAGAAAAGTCTCCCAGGCCGCGGCCGAACCCTGGATATAGAAGCTCCAAGGGGTCATGAAGCTTGGATTGTGTTTGATTTCCCTGACTATGCTATCGTGAATTTGGACGATGCATTTCGCGTCGCCGGCGATGAGCAAAATGTCTTTGGAAAAAAAGCGCGCTGCGAGTTGAAACTCCGGGTCGGCGTTGAGGGTCGTGAGAAGCGCAGCGGTTTGCGTCGGATCGACGAAGCAAAGACTCATAATGATTCGGGAGGTTTATTTAACCGCAAAGAACGCAAGGATCGCAAAGGTCCGAAGCAAGGCTCGTGGATGCAACACGGGTTTCGCGTTTCTCATACACATTTGCGGGGGAATCCTGGCCCCGCGAAGACTGACGCAAGGCTTGAAACGCGATCGCAATGGATTGCGCACGTCTTTGGCGTTCTCGGCTTTCTTTGCGGTTAAATTATCTGATCGGTTAGCCTCCGCCTGTTTCAGCGCGTCCGATTGTATGTGTAATCTTCCCGCTCGGTGGCGCCGACGCGCAGCTCGGCTGGTATCGGCGCGCGGGTGGCGTTGACTTTTGAATGTACGTCGAGCGACGCCTGATCTTGCCAGCGTTCGAGAATGACGAGTTTGTCGGGGTTGACGCCGCTCTGAAAAATTTCAAACTGTTCGCAGCCGGGTTCTTTCATGACGTCGGCGCAGCGGCTTTTGTAGATCTGCAGCAGCTCAGCGCCTTTGCCTGGCGCGGCAGTCATAGTGACGATCAATCGTAGAGCCATGGAAATCTCCTTTGTCGGTGAGTTTGTTGCTAAGCAGATTTACTGAATCACGTAGCTCGCCGGATTGCGCGAGGGCCATGAGCAGCGCTTCCTCAATTGAGAAACTTTGCGCTGACCAGATGAATCTTGCCGTAGTTGCAAAAACTGACCGTGCGCTTCTCTCCCGGTGCGAAATCTCTGGTTGTGGTTATTTTGCCCTCGCGAAACGTTGCCTGGATGCGCCGCTGTTCGTGATTGTTTTTGGCGTCAGCGTTGTGCTTTTTGGTTGGGCAGGTGCCGCCGCTGCCGGGATACACAGTAATATAGCTGCGCGCCGGCGGCTCTTTGGTTTTTTTGTCAGCCGCGAACGAATCGGTGATGGCCCATGACAACAGCAACGCTGCGACTGCGACGATGGTTGGGCGCGCGAAAATTGTCATGCTTTATTACCCGGCTTGTAGCTGCTTCATGAACCAATCGGCGATGTAAGTTCGCCGCGTGAAGTTCTTTTCGCCGTGGCCGACGCCGTCGATCATCGAGCGATCGGGTGAGTTGACCGCGTTCTCGTAGAGATTGAGCGCGCCGCGCGGGTCCATCACCCGGTCGTCGTGGCTGTAGCCGACGAGAATCGGGCACTCGATCTTGTTAGCCCGCCCGACCAGCGAAAACTCTTTCATCTTCTCGCGTGCCTCTTTCAAATCTTTGGCGCCCATGAGCCAACGCAGACGGTCTTGGATCGGTGGGTAATAGTCGAAAATATCGTCGACCAGATTGTAGGCGCCGCTCCAGACGGCGACGGCTTTGATTCTTTTCTCGACCGTAGCGCAGCGCGGACCGGAATAGCCGCCCATGCTCGAGCCGTGCAGACCAATGCGATTGGCGTCGACGTCCGAACGTGTGACTAGGTAATCCATCACTGCTTTGGCGACGCGCTCGGAATCGGGCGGCGCGTAGAGCTGGTGATGGCGCAGCGTGCCGCCGTGGCCCGGCCCGTCGACGTCGATGAACGACATGCCTCGGCGCACGTACTGGCCGGCACCGCCGTCTTCGCCGCGCAGCAGGATGCCGTCGGCGCCGCCGTAATTGTAAACGACTGGCAGTTTGGCGCCGGCCTTACCGCGGCCAGGCCAGTACAGCGCTGGCAGTTTGTGGCCTTCGTAGGGAATCTCGACGCGCTCAAAGGGCGGCGTGACTACGCTCCAGGCTTTGTTGAAGTTGTCTTCAAGGCCTTTGTAAGTCGGCAGCATGCGCGGGTCGCTGTCGGCCATGTAGACGACCGCGCGGCGATAGAAATCAGCCGCGCGCAGATAGAATTCGTGGGCGGTTTGCTTGCGATTCTCCTTTTCAAAGCCAGCCGCTAGCTCTTCATTTTTTTTGGCAACTTCGACCCACTCCTTGTGCCAACTTTCCAAGTTGAAAAACTTCACGCGCCGCGCCACGCCGCGCACATCCGGGTCAGGGTGAAACTGCGACACTTCCATGCGCACTTCCAATTGGCCGCCGCCGGGCAGACCCGGCGCAGGATAGAGGGCTTTTTCGGCTTGTTGACGATTCAAAATGTCCATTTGCTCTCCTTCTAAAAAAAACACCGCGAAACACGCGAAGGTCACGAAAAAAAGGACATGGATTGGACGAACCTTTTCGTGCTTTTCGTGGTGAATCCCAATTCGCTCGATACCATACCTACGGAGCTACTAGTTGTGCAAACGGCCGCGCGGCGTAGACAATGCGGCCGCCCACCATGGTCAATAGTGATTCGAGATGGGGAATCTGGTCTTCCGGTACAGTCAGGAAGTCCGCGTTGAGCACCGCGAGGTCGGCGAGCTTGCCGGCCTCGAGGGAGCCTCTGCGCTTCTCGTCGGCGCTGAACCAAGCGCTGCCGATGGTGTAAAGGCGCAGCGCTTCGGCGCGCGTGAGGTTCTGCTGCGGCTCTCGCAGCCGGGTGCCGGCGACGGTCTTGCCAGTGACCAGCCACCAGAGCGACAGCATGGGCGAATAGTTCGATGCGCCAAAGCCGTCGGTGCCGGCGCCGAGCGGCACGCCCGATTGGATCATCGCGCGCAGCGGCGGCGCGTTGCGCGCTCGTTGGTCGCCCCAGGTCTCTACGGTGCGCTCGCCGGTGAGGGCTAGGCGGTTTTGCACGGCGATGCCGCCGCCAAGTTTTTTTATTCGCTCGATGGATGCGGCCGTCGCATCTTCGAAATGGGCGAAGGTGATTTTTTGCTGCTTAAACGGCGTCTCTTGGTGCAGCTGTTCCATGATATCGAGCAGTTGTTGCGCCGGAGCATCAAGCGTGTGCAGGCGAAAACTACTATCCGATTGTGCGAAGAAGCGCAGCACTCTACGAAACCTTTCCTGCGCGGCGGTGTCTAGGACATTGTCTTTAGGATTGGTAAACAGGTCGCTAGCGTCGATGCCGCCCGGCGCAGTTTCGGCGAAGCCGGCAAAACGAAAGAGATCGCTGCTCTCGAATGCGCGGACTTCTTCAAGTATCGCGCGCCGCTGCTCGACTTCATCGCCGGGCCCATTGGCTGCCACGAAATAGCTCAAGCGCAAAGTGAGGCTACGCGCGCGCGCCATGTCGCTCAGGATGCGCCGATGCATGAAGCTGACGCCGGCCGTATGCAAATCGACAACCCCGGTGACGCCAAGCCGATTTAGTTCACGAAAACAATTGCGCAGGTTCTCTGCTATGCGATCGGGGGGCAGCTTGGGAATTTTCCCATAGGCATGTTCCCAAGCGGCAACACCCTGGAGCCAGCCGGTTAACTGACCGCTGCGGTCTTTTTCAAATTTTCCGCCCGCCGGATTGGCCGTTTTGTCGGTAATGCCCGCGGCCACCAGGCCGGCGCTGTTGAGCAGCGCGCCTTGGCGCAGATACTGGATGTAAACCGGATGTTTCGGCGCAATGGAGTCCAACTCTGCGCGGGTGGGAAAGCGGCGCTCGGCAAATTGTGTCGGCACCCAACCGCCACCGACCACAATCCAACTGCCCGGGGATTGGCGTTTGCTTGCGGCAGCGATCAGTTGCAGCCCATCGGCCAACGAATTCAGCCGTTCCCAGTGCAACTCACTATCCCAGTTGCTCCCCGCAGCGGTTGCCTGCATGTGGGCATCGATCAACCCTGGAATCATCGCCCGGCCGGCGAGATCGATCTCGCGCGTCTTGGGACCGCGCCAGGTGCGCACGGCGGCGTTGCTGCCGACCGCGACGATCAGGCCGTCTTTAATCGCCAGCGATTGCTGAATCGAAAAAGTCCTGTCGACGGTGATGATCTTGCCGTTGTGGAACAGCCAGTCGGCGAAGCCCCGCGGCGCGTCGGCGATGTCGATCTCGCGGGCGCTGCAGGAGACAAGAAAAATGGTCGCAAACAATAACAGCCAAAGCCGCCGCATGGTTCTTTGATAGCATGCGCGGCTGGGCTTCTGAAGCACCGAGCGTAGCGTTTGAACCGTTGTGACTACTGACCCGGCTTCTTTGGCATGCCCTCGCACGCCACCGGTTCCAAGTCGACAACTCGGTTGATGTAGGCATCTGGGTAGCCGTACTGTTGCCCGGGAAAGCCGACCAGCTTCCAGCCGATCAAGTTCTTGTTACCGCCGTAGTTGGGCTCGCCGAACACACCTTCGAGGATATGGGCGCGCACGGTCTCGAAGAAATCAGCGGCTTTGGTGAAGGTCGTGACATTTCCGGATTCGAAATCTTTCAAAACCGCGTCCTGTTGCGGCGCACTGAGCTTGAGAAAAGGGACGGCAAATTTTTCTTTAGCATGACTGGCGAGGGCGCGCAGGGCCTTGGTGTAGTAGGGCCGCAACTCTGGATAGGGTCCGGCCAACGCCTGGTCGATGTAGAAAACGGCTCCCGCTTCGACCGCGCCCGGAGTGTCGGTGGTCGGAAAGATCCGCGCCGCGAGGGCATCGATGGTTTTTGCTTGGCGCACGCTTAACGCTTGCAGTTGTTGGTCGCGGTAGGCGCGCGGCTTTACGTTTTTGTCTTTCATCAAAATCTCCAGAGTGGCTCGCTCTTACATCGAGTCGCGCAATGCTGTCAAGGCACGTGCGGCGGCTTGAAAGCCGGAAACAGAAAGGGGGAGGCAATTTCTCGCCTCCCCCTTTTGACGCGAATTCTGTTTCGAGCTCTTACTTGCCGCTCTTGTCTGAGCCGCTCTTGCTCTCAGTGAGCGCGCGGATGATGAGCTTGCCGCCCTCGTCGGCGTAGGTGAGCCGAACCCGGTCGCCGACTTTGACTTTATCAAAGGCGCTCTTTGCTTTGTCACCGATGATGAAGGTCTTCTCGTCGTTGCGGCCTTTGACCTTCAATGTGCCTGCTTTGGTATCAAGTGCCGTGACCGAGCCGCGGAAACGGTGCTCGGTGGTCGCTGCTGGCGTTTTATCCGCGCCGGCCGCAGGCTTTTTATCTTTAGGCGTGTCGGCCGCCACCGCGGCCCCAGCAAGGCTCAAAGCGATCAAACCGGAAACGACGATTCGCGAAAACTGATTCATTGAAAATTCCCCCTTTTTGTATCTATAGACGCAAGGCATCCTACACTTATTCACAGCGCATCCAAGGGTCGGTCTCGGTCTTTGACCTGCAATATTTTCAGTTGCCAACGGGCACCAGTTGTCGTAAGACCATGGAGATATCGTGCTGAATCCACTCAAGCGAGGTGAGCGATGAAACCGGTTCAATTATTTGCCTGGCACTTCATGGCCTATCCCTATCTCGACAAAGACTTCGACAAATCGGGCCACAGCGGCTGGGTAACGGTGCCCAATAAGCTGTGGGACAATTCAAAAGCACGCGGACTTTATCAAGAATATATAGACCAGTTGGCCTACGCCGACGAGCTTGGTTTCGACGGCATGGTGCTAAACGAGCACCATCAAAACATCTATGGCTTGATGCCGTCGCCGAATATGATCGCCTCGGCGCTGACGCAATGCACCTCGCGCGGCAAGATCGTCATTCTGGGTAATTTGCTACCGCTGCACATGAACCCCATGCGCGTGGCCGAGGAGTACGCCATGCTCGACCAGATGAGCAATGGCCGACTGGTGGCGGGCTTCGCACCGGGGGGCGGGCCTGAAACATTCAACTACGACGTGCCATCGGCCAACACGCGCGAGAAGTTCTGGGAGGCGGCGGACTTGATCCGGCGCTCGTGGACCGAAGATGGGCCGTTTGCCCACGAGGGCCGCTATTTCCCGCTGCGCTATGTGAACCTCTGGCCCAAGCCATTGCAGAAACCGTTTCCGCCGATCTGGATTCCCGGCTCGCGTAGCCCGTCGACTATGACCGAAGTGGCTAAGCGCGGCTACTGCTATTTCCTCTCGTCGCGCAGCCACGGCGGCGAGACCCATCGGGCGCAGCAGGAGTTTGCCCAGGTTTTAGAAAAGCATGGCGACAAGTATCACCCGTTTAGATTCGGCATCCTCATGTCGACCTACGTCGCCGAGACCGACCAGCAGGCCCGCGAAGAGTGCGAAGAGGGCGTGTGGTATTTTCTGAAGAATTGTTTGAAGGGCCACCTGCGCAAAGAGGGGCGTCAGCTTACCTATGGCCCGGGCGTGCCTTACATCCCGACTGCCGCGTGGCGCGAATACATGAAGGGCTACACGCCGGGACGCAAGCTCTTGGGCGACGTGGAAAACTGGGAAGAGCTCGAAGCATCGCAGTCGATCATCGTCGGCAGCCCGGAAACTGTCGCCAAGCGCATCGGCGCGCTGATCGAGAAGGCGAAAGTAGGCAATCTGCTGATCCAATTCCAGCTCGGCAACATGCCGGATCATCTAGCACGGAAGAACATGAAATTGTTCGCCGAAAAAGTCGCGCCGATCTTGCGCCACGATTCGTTGAAGCAGTTTACTAGTGAATTCCCCGGCATGAACTTTGAACAGTCGGCGCAGGCAATGCACTAAAAAAGATTTCACCGCAGAGGCACGGAGGACACGGAGTTCGGAGGAAGATATCACCACGAATTTGAGCTACCTATTTTCGCGACTTTCGTGTGTTTTGTGGTTTCTTCTTCCTCCGCGCTCGGCCTCGCCGCGGGTGAATTTCTGAAATCTTGAGGGAGCTATAATACGCATGAGCGGTCGCAGCATCGACGTCCACGGACGCAAAGTTTGGCTACTGGAAAACGGCGGCGGCGCGCCGCTGGTTTATTTGCACGGTTTCGCCGACGTGCATTCGGTCAAAGAGTCGTGGATGCCCTTTCACGATACCTTGGCGCAAAATGCACGAGTCATCGCACCGGCCCATCCCGGCTGCTCCCAGAGCGATGAAAACAAAGACGTCGACGTCATTGAAGACGTCGCGTTTCATTATCTCGAAGTGCTCGATGCCTTAAAGCTCGACAAGTTCGATCTGGTCGGCCACTGCGTCGGCGGCTGGATCGCCGCGGAGCTGGCCGCGCGCCATCCGGAAAAAATCCGCAAGCTGGTTCTGATTGGCGCGAGCGGTTTGTTGGTCGAGGGTTCTCTGATTGGCGATGTCTTCATGCACGCTCAGCCGGAGTTTGGCTCGAGCTACAAGACTTTACGAGAAATGCTTTTCGCCAGTGACAAACAAGCGAATGCACTCGACATGTTCCCGGACGGCAAGGGCGAGATCGAAGACGAGGTGCGCCGCTATCAAATGCTGCGCCTCGGCTCGCGTGTCGGTTTCAAACCGCCATACTTCTACGATTGGCCGCTGCGCAATCGCCTGTATCGCATTGCCGCTCCCACCCTCGTCATCTGGGGCGAAAAAGATGGCTTCGTGCCGCGCGCCCACGGCGAGGCCTACGCCAAGTTAATCCCCAACGCCAAGCTACAGATCGTCGCCGGCGCCGGCCACAGCGCGCCGGCCGAGAAGCCCGCGGAGACGGCTAAGCTAGTGACGGATTTCCTGGCTGACTAACGAGTGTTGTCTTGAGGTAGTTTCTATTCGCAAACAGATGCAAGCCTTACCACTGACATATCGGCTCACTCACGGAGAGGAGTGACATCATGCCGCCGAGGAGTTCCCGCGCCTCGATTCATCTACTTTGTTTGTGGCCGTCTTCATGCCGGCTCAGCCATGGCGAGCACTGGGCTAAACTAAGTCCCCAACCCTCTGCTGGCCACAGCACAATTGGTAGCGGATTATAGCCCCCCCCTTTCAGTCGAAGATTTTGTTCCCGGAGTAGTCAGTATAGAGCCCCTCGCTACGGTTCCTGGCAAGACCTACTCGGGATACGGAGTTAAGATGACCGATTGCCCGGGTAGGGCTGGGCGCGTATCGAGGGGCGCGCCCGCTCAGTATTTCCAGCGGCTCAGTCTTTCACGGGTCAAAATCTGCTTGACTAATACTTTTGGCCTATGCTACGAGGGACGCAAAGTTATTCTAAAAGTATTAAAGCCCAAGAAACACCTCATACTGACTCTGCTCTGATGACGATCCTTCCATCCGGTTCCTTGTCGCCCGCACAAAGCCGCAGATGGTGAGTCTCCCAACCAAATGTCTGAAGATCGCAAACTTTCGCGCCAAGATTTTTCGAGTGATTATGTCGAGGCTTGCGGCCATCCGAAGTCTTTAGAAGCTTAAGTAGGTTTGTCGCAAGCCTCTGACTAGCAATCGTCCGCCGAGTTTCGGCAGGCGCACCCGTGGCAACTGGCTGTGGGGCGATTGGGTCCTGCTTCGATAGCTACAGGGCGTTTACGTGTTGTGTTCTAATGGCTGCACGCGGTCGGCGAGCGCATGGCGTTTGCGGTGACATTGTCGCAACCAAACTAACGGACGAGTTTTCACCTCGAACTAGGAGGAGCCTAGGAAGGAACAATGAACAAAGCAGTTCGCAGAAAAATAGCCACCTTCCTACTCTGCGGCTCGGTTTTCAACACCGTGCTGCAACTCTTGCCGCCGCTGGCGTTGGCGACCGGCGAGCGAACATTTGACAGTCAGGGTGCCAATGGAACAGATGGGATAAATTTTATTTTCGTCGGATTTCCAGGTGGCAATGGAGCGAGCGAGGGACCGGTATCCATAATGGAACCTGGATTCGTGGCGATTGACAGTTCCGTCCAGCCTGGAATCTTCGCGCGCACCCGGGGTGGGAACGGTGGTCTCGGTGGGGACGGCTTTACATTGCCAGCGGTGCCGCCGGCTGGTCCCAACTCATCTGTGACGGGTGGTCTGGGTGGTGCCGGTGGGCGCGGCGGAAATGTCACTGTGAACGTGAGCGGGACCGGTACCATCACAAATGATGGATTTAGCGGCATTCACATTTTAAGTCTGGGTGGCCAGGGAGGTCAGGGAGGACTAGCGCTTGGTCTTCCGCTGACTCTGTTCGGACGATCCGGAGACGGTGGTGCAGGTGGTGCCGGTGGCGATATTACAGTGACGGAAAACAAAGCGGATATCACGGTAAACGGTGGCGTACAGCCCGACCAATTCAGGGCAGGAATCTTGGCGCAAAGCGCCGGGTCGGTCGGCGGCATTGCCGGCGATGCCATTGGATCAGTCGTAAACCAGGTCGGAAACACGGGCGCAAGCGGTGGTGGCGGTAATATCTCAATCACCAATAGTGGCGAAATTACCACCAATCTCGGAATTCGCTCACATGGCATTTTCGCAGAGAGCCCTGGCGGTGCATCCAATACCGCAGGGGGGATTGGTTTTGGCCTGGTGACCTTTGGTGTTAGCCCGGCTGGGAGTGGGGATGGCGGGAGTGTCACAGTCAATAATCACGGCGAGATAACGACCAGTGGCCTGCAGTCACGCGCCCTTAGCCTGCGGAGCGCGGGTGGCGGCGGAGGGGAAGGCGCAACCGCCGTCGGGCTAATAGCCATCGGTGGAAGCGGTGGGAGCGCTGGACATGGCGGCACTGTTGCGCTCAACTCGAACACAGCAAATATTACGACCAGGGGCCGCGAATCCGAAGGTATCTACGCGCAGAGTGTGGGCGGCGGCGGTGGGTCTGGGGGAGGGGCCGTTGGGATCGGCGCGTTTGTTGGATTTGCACTTGGCGGATCGGGAAATGTCGGCGGCGATGGCGGTGAAGTTACTGTGGAGACCGGTTTGGACGCATCGAACGCTCCACACTCGCGACCGCCAATACGCTCAGCACATCGGGTGATTATTCTGGCGGTATTTTTGCCGAAAGCCTTGGTGGTGGTGGCGGTAACGGTGGATTCTCGGTGGTTGCCAGCGGCAGTCTTAAGTTTGGTTCCGTCAGCGTCGGTATCGGGGGCAGCGGCGGTGCCGGCGGGGCTGGTAAGAAGGTCGAAGTGACCAGCGCCAGCAACATCACAACCGGCGCAACCGTTAATCCCAATTCCCCACACCTGGGCTTCTCTTCACCGGGCATCCACGCTCAGAGTATCGGCGGTGGCGGTGGAAGCGGCGGTTTTAGCGTTGCTGCGGCGCTGAGCAACGGTGTCAGCGCCACAGTCGCCGTGGGTGGTAGCGGCAACGCGGCTGGCAATGCCGGCGAGGTTCTTGTTCATCAAAGGGGCTCAGATCGGACGATCGAAACCTTTGGCGGTCAAAGCGACGGTATTTTGGCCCAAAGTGTCGGCGGCGGCGGCGGCAACGGAGGGTTCAGTGTCGCCGCTAGCGGCGGCAAGTACGGAGCAGTTTCCGTGGGCGTCGGCGGTCAGGGCGCCGCGGGCGGCACCGGTAGCCATGTCGGCGTGACCAACGAGAGCACGATCAAAACCCATGGCGCGCAGTCCAACGGCATCGTCGCGCAGAGCACGGGCGGTGGCGGCGGCAGCGGCGGTTTTGCGGTTTCCATCGCAGTGGGCGGCACTGAAGCGATCGGCGATGTCAGCGTCGCCGTCGGTGGCTCTGGCGGCGCGGGAAGCGCGGCGGGACGCGTCGACGTGACGAATCTCCCCAGCGCGAGCATTGAAACGCTTGGCAAGAACTCGATCGGCATTGCGGCGCAAAGCACGGGCGGTGGTGGTGGAAACGGCGGATTTGCCGGCGTGGGTGTGCTCAATATGAAACAGGGCGGCAACTTCAATGTCGGCGTGGCAGTGGGGGGCCGCGGTGGCGTGGGTGGTACCGGTGGTTTGATCGATATCACCTCGGCTGGCGTGATTAACACCCACGGTCACGACTCCTATGGGATCCTCGCGCAATCTACCGGCGGTGGCGGCGGTGTAGGCGGGATGGCGGTAAGCACGATTTTCGGCCTGGCGGGTGACGACGGCGAGTTGAAGGGCGGCAGCTTAAACGTTGCCGTTGCGGTGGGTGGCAACGGCGGCGACGGCAATAGTGGGGGCCTTGTCTCCGTTTTGCAAAGCCAGGGAAGTATCACCACCAAAGGCGACCGTTCCCATGCGATCGCTGCGCTCTCGACAGGCGGTGGCGGCGGTATGGCCGGCGGCGCGGTAGCAGGGACCGTTGTCGCCAACGCGGATACGCCCAGTAAAAAAGTTAGTATTCCGGTATCGATTGGCGGTACTGGCGGCAGCGGCAACTTGGGTGGCAACGTCACGGTAAACAACACCGGGATGCTAAAGACCGAAGGCGAAGGTGCCTATGGCATCCTCGCGCAGTCAATCGGTGGTGGCGGCGGTAATGGTGGGGGTGCCAATTCGTTTTCGTTCTACTTAGGATCACGCTGCCATCTGCCTTTGGGCATAGGCTGTAATAGTCCGGTTAACCTTGGAGAATTTGGCAGTGTCTGTATCCTCGGTCCGTGCTTTGAACCGCCAGCTGCGGGCACGTTGCAGGGGTTTACTTTGGGTGTTGCTGTTGGCGGCACTGGCGGCAACGGTAACCACGGCGGCGCGGTGTCTGTTACCAACAGTGGTTCGATCACAACGGACAAGAAAAACTCCACAGGTATCTTGGCGCAATCCATTGGACAGGGTGGCGGCAACGGCGGCAATGGGGCGATGGGGTTGGGCGACCTTGTGCCAGACTTGGCAAACCTTGCGCTAACGCCGACTGTCTTGCCGTTTTCCAATGCGGGTATTAAATCGACGTTTACCGCCGCGGTGGGTGGCCATGGTGGGGGAAGTGGCAATGGTGGTGAAGTGCAGGTGATGAATTACGGCGCGGTGACAACCAACGGCGTGGACGCCCCCGCCATCTAGGTGCAAAGCATCGGCGCGGGAGGTGGCAGCGGCGGTTCGGGCAACGCCGGGGTCACCGGCACGGTCGCTCTTGGAGGTTGGGCCGGTGCAGCGGGGCACGGCGGCGCCGTCACCGTTTGTAATGTCTCGGGAAACGCTACACACGCTGGTTGCGCAAACCCGATAACCTCGCAGACGACAACACCAACCATAGCGACAAAGCAGGACGGATCGATTGGCATATTCGTCCAGAGCATCGGTGGTGGTGGCGGCGTAAGTGGGACTATGGCAAGCCTGGCGGTTCCCGCGACGACTCCTGGTACCCTAGAAAATATTTCGGCGCCAAACCCGACCACGCGCGCTACCATCAATGTGCGCGGCACGGGCGGCAGATGCAGCGGGCTCATTTGTCTGGGTGGCGCTGGCACGTCGCCGACGGCCGGCGGCTCGCAGGGGCGATGGCGGCACCATTACTATTATCAACGACGGCAATGTTACGACTGGCCAAAGTACTACAGCCAGCGGCGTGACTACGATTACCGGTTTTGGTTCTCATGGCATCTTGGCGCAGTCCATCGGTGGCGGCGGCGGGTTGGGCGGTGCCATTGCGCCGCTCGTCGACCCCATACCAGGGTTCCTCCGGGCGGTTGCGGTCGGCGGTGCCGGCGGCGCCGCGGGCGACGGCGGTGCGGTCACCATCACCAACAGCGGTAGCATTACAACCCGGGATGATAGTGCCAAGGGCGTGTGGGCCCAATCGGTAGGTGGCGGCGGAGGAAGCGGCGGGGCATCGGCGGGACTCATCAGCATCGGCGGCACCGGCGGTGCCAATGGACGTGGTGGTGCGGTAACCATCAACAACAGCGGCAGCAAAGACATGAACAACATATGCAGCACCGGCTGCATCACGACCCATGGCAATGATTCCACAGGAATACTGGCCACCTCGACGGGCGGCGGCGGCGGTGACTTATCTCTAACAGACCCGGCGAGCGGCGGCGGAGCGGGCGGCTCGGTGGGACTGCTTGTCGCCGTTGGCGGCGCGCCGGGAACCTCCGCCAGCGGCGGCGCGGTCACGGTCAATAACAACGGCGGCACGATTACGACCATGGGTGCCCGGTCACACGGCATATCCGCGCTTTCCGTCGGTGGCGGCGGCGGCAACGCCGGTGGATCGATTGGGGCTACGATCCTCCCTATCAATGTCAGTGTAGGTGGCGACGGGGGCGCTGGTGGTAGCGGCGGCAACGTCACAGTGACCAACACCGGTTCCATCACAACCCATGGCGAATCAGCCAACGGCATCGTCGCGCAGTCTCTTGGTGGTGGTGGTGGTAACGGGGGATTGTCGGTATCGGCATCGCTATTCGGACCTGTCAATGTGAGTGTCGGCGGCACCGGTGGTCAAGGCGGCCGGGGCGGCGACGTCACGGTCACCAATGGTCCACCGTTTGGTGGGAGTGCAACGATTACGACCAAGGGCAACAACTCCAGCGGTATTTTCGCGCAGTCCATCGGTGGCGGCGGTGGCAACGGTGGTCTTAGCGTAAGCGCGGCAATTCCACTACCGTTCCTCAACGTTGGTGTTGCCGTGGGGGGTAAAGGTGGTGCTGCTTCAGCTGGTGGTAACGTCAGCGTGACGAACCACAATAGCATCACTATAGAGGGCGACAATTCCACTGGCATTGTCGCGCAAAGCGTCGGCGGCGGTGGTGGAACTGCGAATCTAGGGATTGCGGTTGCTACCGTACCCTTGTTCTTCGGCGGGCAGAATCTGCCAAATTACAACGGTGTTACGGGACATGGGGGCAACGTAACGGTTGTTAACAATAGCGTTGATAGTTCCGGTCGAGGCGGCAACATCAACATCACTGGTAACAACTCCGTGGGGATCTTTGCGCAGTCCGTCGGCGGCGGCGGCGGTAGAGTCACGGTCGAAGGTGGCGCTCTCCAACTCCAGCTCTTGAGTCAGAACATTGGCAACGGCGGGAGCGTCACGGTGAACAACTCCGGAACAATCAACCTGGGCACCGGAACAAACAACGTTGCGTTTCTCGGACAAACCGTGGCGGGCGGTGGCGGAACGGTTAGGTGCAACGGTACCTGTAATTCGTTCATGGGCAGCGCGGGCGGCGCTGGCATTACCCAAGGGATGAGTCTGAGCCAGACCGGTCATCTGATTGCCGCCGGCGCGGACTCTGTAGCTCTCTTGGCGCAGAGCGATGCCACGGGTGTCCGGGGCGACATCACCCTCGACATTTTGAATCAAGATGTCGCGACGCCGAGCGTGATTATGGGCGGCAGCGGCACCGGCGCGGGCGTCAAGATGCTTGGCGGCACCAACAATCGGCTCAATAACAATGGCATTATCACCAACGCTCTTGGAGTCGCCGGCAAGGCGATCGTCGGCGACAAAGGCAACAATCAAATTAACAACTTGGGCCAAGTGATCGGCTCGGTGGACCTTGGCATCGGCGTCGGCGGATTTACCAACAACGCCGCGGCATCTTTTTTGCCGGGCCCGACAGTCAATCTTGGCGGCGGCCCGTTGAACAACAGTGGCGTGTTGTCGCCCGGCGACTTGGGCAAAGCGCAGACGACCGCATTAACGGGAAGTTTTGCGCAGACGAGCGGCGGCAAACTGTTGGTGGACTACGACAACAGTGGCGTGAGCGCGGCGGCGGATCGTATCAATGCGAGTGGCACTGGAAACGGCGCGGGTCGGATCGATTTGAATTTTATCAATCCCGGGTTGACCAAACCCGGGAGCGGCCAGGTGACTCTGTTGTCGGCGGCCGGCGGTTTTACCAATTCCGGATTAACACTGAACTATCAACGCTCCGCGCTGCGGAGCTACGAGCTGGTCTCTCCGAACGCCAACGATGTCAACCTTGCCTACAGCTTAAGTTTTTCCAACCCCGCTGGCGGCGGACTCAACGGCAATCAAACCGCCATCGGCAACTACATCAATAATGTGCAGTTGGCCGGCGGGTTTGCGAGCTTTGCGCCGATCGTCACAACGCTGTTGGGGTTGGCAGATTCACAGAGTCTAGCCAATGCCTACAATCAGCTCAGTCCCGAAGTTCATCTCGAAAAGCAGTTTGCCGCCTGGTTTTCTAACCAACAATTCGGCGACGCCATGCTGAGCTGCCGCGCCCGCGACGGTGCCTATCGCTTCGTGCGCGAGGACGAGTGCGGCTGGATGACGATGGGTGGCAGCGCCATTCACCAAGACAAGACTTCGAGCAATTTCGGTTTTAACCGAAATGCTTTCAAGCTCTCTGGCGGCATGCAGAAAGCGATCAACGCTACTTGGCATTGGGGCATCGGTGCCGGCTATGAACGAAGCTGGCTCAACGTTAAGAACCTGTCGTCGAGCCAAGGCCACGAGTTTCAATTGGGCGGTGTCGTCAAAGCGCGTTTCGGCAGCAGCACGCTCTCTTATTTGTTCGACGTCGGCCATGGTTGGTACGAAACGGCGCGCAAAGTGGGCCTGCTGATTCCGGGAGCGACGGCGAACAGCGATCCGCAGCAAACTTTTGTCACCAACCGGCTCCGCGGGGCGCGCGCCTTCGAGCAAGGCAACTGGTATTGGAAGCCGATGGTCGATCTGGGCGTCAGCTACATTCGCTCGCACAGCTTCAACGAGCATGGCGCGGCGGGAGCTAATTTGTCGGTGCGGGCGCAGGAGCAGACCTATGTGACCTTGAGCCCGGCGCTGGAGATTGGCGGCGAGATCAAAGCCGGAGGTAGTATTCTGCGGCCGTACGCCAAGCTGGGATGGACGCATCTGTTTACCAGCAACACGCCGAGTGTGGAGGCGAGCCTGCGCGGCGCGCCGAGCGTTGCGCCGATGGCGGTGGCGGGCCAGAATGACAAGAACTACGGCGATGTCGCAGTGGGTGTCGACGTATTGAACATCGGTGGCGTGAATCTCAAGGTGGGTTACACCGGCCAGTTCTCCGACCGGACGCGTTCGCATGGCGGCTCGATCAAGTTGGCGATTCCGTTCTAGTGCTGTAAGGCTAACGGAACTGCTAGTGCGGAAGGAAAAAATAGCAATGCGCTCAGGTTTGTTGATTGTTTTGTTAACGGCATTGGTAACCGTAAACTTGCGGGCGAATGGAATCGCTCTCGCGCAGACACCGGAAAAAACGACAAACCAGGCGCACCCCTTCGCCAAGCAGCTTGAAGGCGTCTACCTCAAATATCTCGAAGCCGCGCGCAAGGGCGATGTGAAGGCGACGCTGGCGCTGATGAGCGCGGAGTATGCCAAGATGGCCGACCAGGTTTCGCCGGCCACGCTCAAGGGCATGTCGGCAGACGAGCTTGATCCTAAAGACGCGCAATTCGTCGGCGTCGATGTGACCGCGAACAAACAGACCGCCCGCGCCGTCTACCAAAAGCTCGGCAAGGACCGGAAAGAATGGTCGGCCGTGGTTTTTAGAAACGAGGGCGGCCAGTGGAAGATCGCCAAGGTCTTCAAGCATGGCGTCAGCGGAGCGGAAAAGGGAGACGGTCTCAAGGAGTTGCTCAAACGATCCGACGCGTTCATGGGGCGCTAAGTTCAGCTGGGTGCCTGCGTCCAGCATGGCAGAGCCGCAACCGAAATTAGGAATATCTCTGGCAAAGACGCAAAGCCCGCAAAGTTCGGAGAATTGAAATAAAAGACTCCATGGAATCTTTATCTTTTGTCTTCCGAGCTTGGCGTCTTTGCGGCTTGGCGAGAGGAACATCCGAATCCGAGAATTTGCGCGCCGCGTACAAGCTTGTCTAGCCGACCCGCCTTCTTTCCCATCTAAAAACGTCGAACGCCGAGTGATAACGAATTGTCCCCGACTTTCCGTGCAGGTATCCGGGCTCTAACTCAACGATCATGAAGGCTTCCGGCGGCGCTGCGAATTCGCAGCCAATGCCATATTGCACCGCCGGCGCAAAACCAAAGCGCGGATAGTAGTCTGGATGGCCAAGGACGACGACGGCGCCAAAGTCTAGTTCTTTGCAGCGCGCCAATCCCTCGCGCACGAGCGCGGAACCCACGCCTTGGCGCTGGTGGTCCTTCGCCACGGCCATCGGCGCCAATCCCATCACTTTCAAGTCAGCATGGCCGGTGAGCGTCACCGGAGAAAATAACATGTGGCCGATGACCGTTTCGTCTTGCTCAGCGACAAGTGAGATGATCGGATTGGCTCGGAGCCGAACAATGTCGACCAGATCGGCTTCGGCCGTGGTTGGGAATGCGGCCGCGTTCACTCTGTGCACGGCGGCCCAGTCTTTGGGTTCTTCGAGACGGACGCGCATTAGGTCCGGTAGGCCGCTTCGAACATCCAGCCTGGCAATTCTTTTCCGAGTCCCCGTTCTTTGGCCCGCTTCATCACCGCGGCGCCGACGCCGGCGAATTGCACGCTCAGGCCGTTGTTTTTTAAAATAGTAATTTCTTCGTCGTTTCTGCGCCGCGGCGCTTTGCCGCAGACCAATTCACCGATTTCCCAGATGCGCTCCCAAGTCACTGCGCCGCGTTCCAAGCCTTCGGTCAGCCAGATCGGCTCGTCATTTTTGATTTGATCGCGGGTGCTGACGACGATGAGTGAGGCGCGGCGAAAGCTGTCGTCGTCGAGGTCGCGCCGGCGCAGCACTTTGTCGCTGTTGACGATCGAGCTGATGAAGGTGCCGGGCTCCAGCCAGTTACCATCGAAGACGGGCTCGTTTGAATTCGTTGCGACGACGACAATGTCGCAGCCGGCGACCGCTTCGCGCGGTGAGCTCACGGCAACGACCTCGGTCTTCAGCGCAGTGGTCATTCTAGCCGCGAAGCTTTCGCGGTTTTGTTTCGTGGGACTGTACACGTTAATTCGATCAAATTTCATCACGGCACAGAGCGCTTCCAACTGCGGTCCGGCCTGGGCGCCGGAGCCGAAAATGCCGACGGTTTTGCTGTCGCGTTTGGCGAGATACTTGGCGGCGATGCCGGTCATGGCGCCGACACGCATGCGCTGCAGCGCGCGATCTTCGATGATCGCTGCGAGCTGGCCGGTCGCGACGGCAAAAAGCATCAACCAACCCATGTTGCGGTTGCCGACTTTGCGATTGGTTTCGTGGCCGCTCTCGTTGCGCTCCATCGTCGAGTCGATGCGCAGGATCGAATAGCCCAGAGCCGGCACCGTGCCGGTGAAGACTTTCAAGAAATGGGTCGCGCCGTTTTGCGCCTGGCCGTAAGTGTGAATGCGCGGATTGTTCCACGCCCGCCCCATGCCGAGTTCATGATACGCTTGCTCGACGGTCTCGATGTAGTCGTCCATGGTGAGGAGCTGCTCGACATCTTGGTTCGCGAGAAAAATCGCCATTGAATACTCCCTTGTCCCCCATCGCTGGGATTACCTATAGATAGTATGTCCAGGTGACTTGACGGAGCAAGTAAATCTAAAATATTTCCCGCTCTTGGGACGGGCACAACTAAATGGGGTTTTACGAAAATTGACGCCGCAGAAAAACAACTCGACACCGCCATCAAGCTCTTTTTTGAGGATTTGGACAATTTATCTTGTTATACACTCGCGCGGCATCACGTGAAATTACGGACGACCTATGCGAAAAGCGGAAAACGGAACTTTACCGTGCGGAACTTGAGAGACTCGGAGATCCTCAAAGAGTTCGCCTTTCCTTCCGAGATGAAATGGAGATCCTCATCAAACCTCAACACCTTAAAGAGGCGATGCGTCGTATAAAGATGCCGCAAAATTTCTTAAAACACGCTGATCGAGATCACGATAAAGAGCTCGACGATATATCACTGAAGGAACTATCGTTACTATATCTTTCGCCATCAAAAACTTCGTCTTGCTTGAGAGGCGATGGTCTCCGGCTATGTCGGTTTTCTTTGTTGGTTTACTGCCGCGAATGCTGACTTAATTCATTCAGACGCTCCCAACGACAGTGTCTTTGAACTTGTTGCCAAGATAAGAACAACTTCACCCAATCTCTACGGTAAACAATCTCTGTGGTGGTTTTATGAAATCCTGCGCGTGAATGCACCGTATTTATTTCCTAAAAATCCGCTTTAACGGTATCGCGCTCCCACGTTCAAAAATTGGCTTGGGGTCGGACCGGGCCACGTTGCCGCTACCGACCCGCGCCCCGCCCGTCCCCAGGCGCGGCGATTCGATCTATTTCAAACGACTTGAGGAAACGAAACCATTTGCCAACGCAAGCCGACGGCGCCGCTCGCTCTGAGTTCGAGTGAGTGGCGCCATAAGGAACCAGAGGCGAGGGCGGTTCTGCATTGAGGAAATCTTCCCGGTTAAAGCGCGAAATCAGCTTGAATGCTCGTGCGGAAACATATCACATCTGGCGCCAATTGAGGCGGGCACTCGGGTTGCAAGCGTGAGCGGGCCATATCATTTGTCGGCAAGCGTGTATCCTAAGACGTTCATTTTGCGAGTCGTGCTTTCAATTCTTTCAAAGAAAGTGTCCGTTGCTTACGGCGCTTTTCTATCATTTTCCAAAAGGTCGGTGAGGTTTCGAGGACGATATCTTCCCAGTCCTTTCCCTCGACGCCCACCAACACCGCAGCCGGCTTGCCGTGCCGCGTTACGACCACTTTTTCGGATTGTGAGAGATCGACACACTCCTTAACTTTCTTTTGCAGATCACGTGCCGTTACACTTTTCATAATATCTCCTCCGTCTTTTTACCTGACGGCTTTCGACGCACCGCTCGAACATAAACAGCTTGTTCCTCACGGGACACATCATAAAAGACTCGATACTCGCCGACGCGCAGTTCCCAAACCGGTCCAATCCCCTCCCAAGGAGGTGTGAGGTTCGTTAGAAGCTTTCTGTTCCTTGTCTCGGTGTCGGGAGTGTTTGTCAGTTGTTCCTCTATCGCAGCAAGAATTTGGTTTCTGTAAAAAATGGAAATCTTCTTGAGATCTTCGGCAACGCCTTCCGCGAAGCGGATTGTGAACATGCATATAGTCTTGCATATGCAATTGAAGCGGTCAATCGAGCTGAATCAGGCCATCGGGTTCACGAATCTGGCTGCAAATTCGCAGTCCGAAGACGATCCGCTCGATTCTCTCGCGCTGACCTGCTCAAATTTCGCGACAGACAAGGTGAACCATAAGACTCATGAAGGCTAGGCTAGGGTCGAATCTTTATTTATACCTTTTATGAGAGTAAGCCGTAGGTAAAGATTTGACCCTCTTGTAGCTGCAAGCAAATCTTAAAATCGCCGCTGGTCGCCATCATCCAAGAAAATCGGCTCTTGCCGATCACCTCGGGCTGTCAAATGGTACACCGCGCCGGCGAATTCGAATCGGAGTGCACGCGCAATAGCTGGCCATTTCTATAAAGTAAAGACCCTATCGGTTCCGTTCCGATGCTCGGTCATCCTCCCCGTCCCATATCGACTGCCTTCAAAGTCCTCCGGATCTTCGCGTTAACGCCGGACCGAGAGTTCAAAATGGACGCCTTCGGTTTTCTGCAAGGCAGTGAGGATGCTGGAGAGGTTTGCCGCCGAAGGACTTCCCTTGGGGCCGAGCATCCGCATAAGGCTTTTGGCTGGAATGTCGGTGCGCTCCTCAAGTTTCTGAAAGCCTAAAGTGGCGTTCACGTAATCGCGCAAGATCGCTTTGCCCGTCTCGAGATCGCCCTCCAGGTAGCATTCCACCGCTTCGCGCAAGAGGGCTTGACGAAACTTCGCGTCACGCTGCGCGCGCGCCCGGATGGTTTCTTTAAAGTCATGGGTAAGGGGCATGTTTTTTCCTCCGCTTGTAATCTGCCCAATATTCCTTGGCCTTGGCGATGTCTTTGTCCTGGCGTTTCTTCGTGCCACCGTAGAGGAGGATAATGAGCTGCTCCCCATCTTGCCCAAAATAAATCCGGTAGCCTGGACCAAAATCGATCTTGCATTCCTGAACGCCCGCGCCGACGCCTTTGGCGTTGGAGAAGTTCCCCTGCTCCAATCGGGTGACGGCCGTGGTCACCTTGGCGGCGGTGGTGGAATCGAGCCGTTCGAACCACAGGGCGAAAGGCTTACGATCGTTGGCGTCGACGTAGGCGCGTAGTTGAAACATGATCGGTTCTTTTGCAATGGTAACAAATTTGTTACTCCCGCGTCAAGCTGGTTCATGTTCAAGTCGATGTGAACAAGGCAACGCTGCAGATGCTCGTCTGCTTCAATGGCAGTGGCATGGTAAAGGTCCTCCAGAATGCGCCGTGGCGTCCTTTCCGTTGATTGTATTGTTGGCCGCTGCGGCCGGCGATTAATTGGATACTCTTGGCGATCACATTCGAACTGCTATCTTTGACCAAAAGGTAAATGTGATTGGCAGTAAACGTTTTAGCGAAAGGCGAGCTATGATCAAAGCGTGTGGAAATAGGAAATAGGTAGGCGTACCCTTTCGCGAATCTAAAAACGAAAGGCTGCCTGTTGGCGCAGGCAGGAAAGGATACGCCGATGAGAGAAAAGCACACTGAGG
>Ga0194132_10000219_pt1 | contig 116551 bp, 109 predicted proteins | sample TA2KigOf80mmetaG_FD_148612 | JGI IMG/M metagenome (GOLD analysis project Ga0194132, IMG submission 148612) | Freshwater microbial communities from Lake Tanganyika, Tanzania - TA2015054 Kigoma Offshore 80m | ecosystem: Environmental > Aquatic > Freshwater > Lake | place: Tanzania: Lake... | reverse complement strand
GCATCCCGCACGGCTGCCGCCGCCTCCGCCGCCCGGTCCGCCGCAGCAGGCCACCGGCCAGACCGGCGCGCCGCAGGCCGCCGCCCGCAAGTCCTACGCCGAAGCCTACGTCACGCCCAATACAACGCCGCGTCGGCCGCCGGTACCGATGAAGGACCCTTACGAGCCGCTCGGCGTGCGGGTCGGCACGTTCCTGCTGAAGCCGTCCGTCGAAGTGACGCGCGGCTTCGACAGCAATCCGTCGCGCGCGCAGAACGGCGCAAGCTCGCCCTACACGGTGGTTGCGCCGGAGCTGCAACTGCGTTCGGAGTGGTCGCGCCACGAATGGAACGCCACGCTGCGCGGCAGCTACTCCACCTACGACAAGGACAGTTCGCTCGACCGGCCGCAGATCGACGGCAAGACCAACGGCCGCTTCGACGTCACGCGCGACACGTCGATCGTCACCGAGGGGCGATTATTCGTCTCGACCGACAATCCCGGCAGCCCGAACGTGCAGGCCGGGCTTGCACGGCTGCCGATCTACGCCAGCTACGGCAGCAGCGTCGGCCTGGTGCAGCGCTTCAACCGGCTGGAGCTGACCGTCAAGGGCGGCATGGACAGCACGCGTTTCCAGAAGTCCGAACTGACCGACGGGACCACGTCGAGCAATCGCGACCGCGACTACGATCAGTACAGCGGGCAGTTCCGGGCGAGCTACGAGGTCATGCCCGGCATCCGGCCGTTCGTCGAGCTTGGCGCCGACGTTCGCCGTCACGCTCTGTCGGTCGATCGCAACGGCGTGCAGCGCGACTCACGCGCCTGGACGCCGCGCGCCGGAACCACCTTCGAGCTGACCCGCACCCTGACCGGCGAGGTTTCGGCCGGCTACTAGATGCGCCGCTACGAGGATCCATCGCTGCAGGAGCTGCGCGGGACGGTCTTCGACGCCTCGCTGGTCTGGCAGACCAGCGGGCTTACGACTGCGACGCTGACCGCCAGTTCGCGCGCCGAAGAGTCGACGGCGGCGGGAGTCTCGGGCTCGCTTGCCCGCGACGTCGGCGTGCAGATCGACCATGCCTTCCGGCGCTGGCTGATCGGCACGCTGAAGGTCGGCTACGGGCAGGACATGTACATCGGCAACGAGCGGACCGACACGCGCAGCTCGCTCGGCGCCGCGCTGACCTACAAGTTCAACCGCGACGTGTCGCTGAAGGGCGAGTACCGCTATGACACCAGGCGCTCCAACGCCGAGGGCGTCGACTACAAGGCCAGCACGTTCCTGCTCGGGTTGAAGTTGCAGCGCTGACGCGCCATCGTTCGCCTCGGACAGCAGGCGAGGGCGCGATGACCGATCCGGCATTCGACTATCCCCAGGTGCGGCGTTTCGGCGAGCAGCGCTGGGTGCTCGACAACGTGATCCGTTCGGTCGGGATCGACTGGGACCAGCCGCGCTCGTTCTATCTCAATGCCGCCTGCGGCATCGAGGCATCGTCGGACTTCGCCGCGATCCGCGAACGCGTGAGGAAATACGACGACATCGAAGCGGCGTTCGCCGCGACCGCTCGGCGGCGCGAGGCCAGGGCGCGTGCCGCCGAGGCCGATGGCTTCCTGGTGACAGCGCGCGACAATTACTTCATGGCGGCGATCCACTGGGGCAGCGCGCAATGGTCGCGCTACCAAAACGACGCCGAGAACCTCGCCTTCAACAAGAGCAAGCGCGACTGCTACACGCGCTATGCCGCGTTCGCCGACCACCGGATCGAGCCGGTGTTCCTTTCGGTCGCCGGCGGCACCGTGCCGGGCTGGTTCCATCTGCCGCCGAACCACACAGGCGGCCGCATTCCGGTGGTGATCTCGTTTCCCGGCATGGACACCTACAAGGAGGTGTTCGTGGCGCTGAACGGTGATCGCTGGCTGTCGCGCGGCGTCGCGGTGCTGGCGCTCGACGGACCGGGGCAGGCCGAGTGCCGGGTGATGGGCCTCACCGTCAGCATGGAGAACTGGAAGGCGGTGGGTCAGGCCGCGGTGGACTGGCTCGTGGCGCGGCCGGAGATCGATCCCAAGCGCATCGGCGCCTTCGGCAACAGCTTCGGCTCGTTCTTCGTTACGATCGTGACCGCGAACGAGCCGCGCATCTGCGCGACGATTGCCAACGCCAACAACCTGGAACCCGGCTGCCACACGATCTTTGAGGAGGCGAGCCCAAGCTACAAGGCGCGCTTCATGTACATGGCAGGCTTCACAGACGAGGCGAAGTTCGATGCCTTCCGCAAGACGCTGACCTGGGAGGGGCAGGCCGAGAAGATTCGCGTGCCTTATCTCGCGGTCGCGGGCGAATACGACGAGCTGAGCCCGATCGTGCACACCGAGCGGATGCTCGCGGCCATGACCTGCCCGCGGCGCTTCGTGGTCTATCAGGACGCGCGCCATGCCATCGGCGCCTGCCCGTCGGTCAATCTCGGGCCGCACCCGCCGACTTTTGTGGCGGACTGGATGCTGGAGCGCTTTGCCGGCAAGCCGATGGCGAGCGAACGGTGGTTCGTGGAGAATTCGGGGAGCGTGAGCAAGTCGTCGCTGTGATTCAGCCGAGCAGCTTCTTGAGCTCGGCACGGAACGCCGGCGCCAGGTCCGGCCGCTCCAGCGCATAGGCGACGTTGGCGGCGAGGAAACCGATCTTGGAGCCGCAGTCGAAGCTTTTTCCGTCGAACTTCAGGCCGTGGAAGGCCTGCGATTTCGCGAGCGTGATCATGGCGTCGGTGATCTGGATTTCGCCTCCTGCGCCGCCGGTTTGCGTCTCCAGAATGCCGAAAATCTCCGGCTGCAGAATGTAGCGGCCGGTGATGATCAGGTTCGACGGCGCCTTCTCGCGCGGCGGCTTCTCGACCATCCCGGTGATGGCAAAGCTCTTGCCTTTCTGTGCGCCGACGCCGACCACGCCGTACATGTGGATGCGCTCGGGCGGGACTTCCTCGACGGCAATGACGTTGGCCTTGCCGCCGAGACCGGCGTAGACGTCCATCATCTGCTTCAGGCAGCCGGGCGTGTGCTGCACCAATACGTCCGGCAGCAGGAGTGCGAACGGCTCGTTGCCGACAAGTTCGCGCGCGCACCACACCGCGTGGCCGAGGCCGAGCGGCGACTGCTGGCGGGTGAAACTAGCGGTCCCGGCTTCCGGAAGATCGCCCGAAAGCAGCTTCAGGTCGCTCTGCCTGTTGCGCTCCTTCAGCGTGACCTCCAGCTCGAACTGGCGGTCGAAATGATCCTCGATCACCGCCTTGTTGCGGCCGGTGACGAAAATGAAATGCTCGATGCCCGCTTCGCGCGCCTCGTCGACCACGTGCTGGATCAGCGGCCGGTCGACGACCGGCAGCATTTCCTTGGGCATGGCCTTGGTCGCCGGCAGGAAGCGCGTGCCGAGCCCCGCGACGGGAAAAATAGCCTTGCGAATCGGTGTCATGCGGAACGCATCATGCGGGAGCGCCGCCGATCAGGCCACCCGGCGGCCTCACGGCGTCCACACCGCTGAAACGGCAGTGGTTTCAACGAAATGTTTCAAAGCGCCGTACTGCCGCGCTTTGACCGCACTCCGTCCGCCAACTTGATGGTAACAAAAGGGCGCGACGATTCGCGGTCCATGGCCATTCCAGAGGCAACGACGATGTGGAAACGGAGCTTGCGGAGGAGCTTGGGTCTGATCGGGCTTGCGGCCCTGGCGGCGGCGGTATTGACGGGACCGGCGGACGCGGCCGCGCGATGCAAGAACACCGGCAGCTTCGAGCGCTGGCTTGAGGACTTCAAGCGCGAAGCGCTGTCGTCGGGCATCTCGCGCCAGACCATTGCGGCATCGCTCGACGGCGTGACATTCGACCCGGCGATCATCCGCCGTGACAGCGGGCAGGGCGTGTTCACGCAAGGCTTTCTGCAATTCGCCAACCGGATGACCGGCGGCGCCCGCCATCCGAACGGAATGAAGAACATCAAGGCCAACGCGGCGCTGTTCTCGCGCATCGAGAAGGAATTCGGCGTGCCGCCCGCGGTGGTCGCGGCGCTCTGGGGCCTCGAAAGCGATTACGGCGCCTACAAGGGCGGCAAGTACAACATCATCCGCGCGGTCGCGACGCTGGCCTACGACTGCCGCCGCTCGGAGTTCTTCCGCAAGCAATTGATGGACTCGTTGCGCATCGTGCAGCGCGGCGACCTGCGGCCTGACGAGATGATCGGCAACTGGGCGGGCGAGCTTGGTCCCACGCAGTTCACGCCGTCCGATTATTTCAAGCATGGCGTCGACTTCGACGGCGACGGCCGCGTCGACATGATCCGCAGCGTGCCCGACGCGCTCGCCTCCGCCGCCAACCTGTTGAAGAGCTTCGGCTGGCAGCGTGGCCAGCCCTGGCTGCAGGAGGTGCGGGTGCCGGCGCAGATGCCGTGGCAGGAGGCCGGTCTCGACATCCAGCATCCGCGCTCGCAATGGGTGCGCTGGGGCGTGCGCGGTGCGCACAGCAATCTGCCGTCCGACAACATGCCTGCGTCGCTGCTGCTGCCGATGGGACGGAACGGGCCGGCGTTTCTGGCCTATCCGAACTTCAAGGCCTACACAGAGTGGAACGCGGCCTTCGTTTACGCAACGACCGCGGCCTATTTCGCGACGCGCCTTGCGGGCGCGCCGGTGGTCGGCAAGGGCAATGCCGAGGTGGTGGTGCCGGACGCCAAGCAGGTGCAGGAGCTGCAGCGCCTGCTCGGCCATCGCGGCTACTACAAGGGCGAGGCCGACGGGCGCATGGGCGCGCTGACGCGTGCGGCGGTGAAACAGGCGCAGATCAAGCTCGGCCTGCCGGCGGATTCTTATCCGACGCCGGAATTGACCGAACGGCTGCGGGGCGGCCGCTAAGGACGGCCGCGGCCGGGCCGGATCCTGGAATTTCGTTGCCGGGCAAAGCCATAGGTGGCCCGCCGAAGCGATGGCTGCGCGCTTTTCGAAAGTGTGAATTGCCGGGTTAACCCGCATTCAACCATATCTTGTCCCAATGCCGGCGTCAGAGTGGTGGCCGGCGTTCAGGGCAATCGTCATGTCAGAGCAATTCGTTCCAGGCGTCTACGCACGCACCGCCATTGTGGGGCTTGCGGCCCTTGCATTGACGAACTGCAGCGAGGTCACCGGCTCGACATCGGGATCGTCGCCGGGCTTCCAGGCTTACGCGCAGGCGCAGCCGGCGGCGCCACCGCCTGCCGTTGCTCCAGCCCCGTCGGCCCCCGCTTCGCCTTCGCCGCCGCGCGAATGGTCCGGCGAGTCCGGCGCGTCCGGTCATCCGGAAATGCAGGCGAGCGCCATCCGCCGCGCCGCCGCCAATTTCGGCAATTGCCTCGAAAGCCTCTGGCCGCTCGCCGAAAAGCGCAAAGTCTCGCGCGCGACATTCGACAGGCACGTGCGCGGGCTGACGCCCGATCTGCGGATCATGGACCTGCTCGACACGCAGCCGGAGTTTTCCCGGGCGCTTTGGGACTATCTCGAAATTCTGGTGAGCGAGGCGCGCATCGCGACCGGCCGCGATCTGCTCGTCAAGCACAAGGCGATTCTCGACAAGGTCGAGAAGGCCTACGGCGTCGACCGCCACGTCGTCGTGTCGATCTGGGGCGTGGAGTCGAACTACGGCACGCTCGGCGGCGACCGGCCGGTGATCCGTTCGGTCGCGACGCTGGCCTGCGTCGGGCGGCGGCAGGCCTATTTCCGCGACGAGTTCCTAGCGACGCTCGAAATCCTGCATCGCAACGACGTGCGGCCGGACCAATTGAAAGGATCGTGGGCCGGCGCGTTCGGGCCGACGCAGTTTATGCCGACCTCTTTCAAGCGCTACGCGGTCGACTTCGACGGCGACGGCCGCCGCGACGTGGTCGACTCGTTCCCCGATCTGTTCGCGTCGACCGCCAACAACCTGAAGCGCGACGGCTGGCAGGCCGGCTCGACCTGGGGCTACGAGGTCACACTGCCGAAGGGCTTCGACTACATGCTGGCCGACCGGTCCAACCGCAAGACGCTGCGCGAATGGGAAGGACTGGGCGTCAGGCGCGCCGGCGGCGCCGGGTTCCCGCGGCCCGACGACCAGGCGTTCCTTTTGATCCCTGCCGGAAGCCAGGGGCCGGCGTTCCTGATGCTGCACAATTTCCGGGTCATCATGCGCTACAACCCGGCCGAGGCCTACGCGCTCGCGATCGGCCATCTCGCCGACCGGTTCCGCGGTGGCGGGCCGTTCGTGCAGCCGTGGCCGCGGCACGAGCCGGTGCTTTCGCTCAGCGAGCGGCGGGAGATGCAGGAACTGCTCAACAGCAAGGGCTTCAACCTTGGCGAACCGACCGGCCGATTCGGACCCCGGACGCGGGCGGCGGTTCGGGACTACCAGCGGTCGGTTGGGCTCATTCCCGACGGCTTTGCCACCGCCTCTATTCTGTCCCGGTTGCGCGGCCGCTAATCGCCAAAATCTGGGGACAAAATGTGGGTTCCGCCGTTCACCAAGCGGCGGACATCGGGTTGACAATTTGGTCCGGTTAACGACCGATAAAGGGGCGGCCCGCAGCGGCGAGGCCCGAGGCCCTTTGCTCGATCCGGTTCGTGTCGATGACCAGGAAAGTCTTGCGCGACCAATGGCTTGGAGCGTTAGGCGGCGCCGGCGTGGCGGTCGGCGTCCTGCTCGGGCTGGCCATTGCCGCGACCCCGGTCTGGGCCCAGGGCCGTTCGGTGTTCGATTCCTTCTTCGGGCCGTTCTCGGGCCCGCGCTACGCCCCGGTCGAGCGCCCCGCCGACTTCACCCGCGCGCCGCCGCCCCGCAAGCTCGAAACGCAGCCGACCAGCACCGTAATGGTGTTCGGCGACTCGATGGCCGACTGGCTCGCCTACGGGCTCGAAGACGCGCTCGCCGAGACGCCGGACCTGGGCGTCGTCCGCAAGCATCGCGCCACCGCCGGCCTGATCCGTTATGACGCCCGCAACGAAGCGCAGGACTGGGCGCAAGTCGTGCGCGATGCCATCGCTGCGGAGAAGCCGCAATTCGTTGTCATGATGGTGGGTCTCAAGGACCGCCAGAGCATCCGCGAGCGGCCCGCCGCGCGGCAGACGCCGTCGGGACCGGTGACTCCGCTCGCCATCGTGCCGCCCGCAGGCCAGGCGCCCGGCCAGCAGCCGCCCGCCGCGGCCGCCGAATCGTCCGAGCAGCCGCCGTCGATCGTGGCTCCGGAAGCGGCGCGCAACCGCGCCGGTGCCGACGTCTTCGAGTTCCGCACCGAGCCGTGGGCGGAGCAGTACGCCAAGCGCATCGACGCGACGATTGCCGCGCTGCGCGGCGGCGGCGTGCCGGTGTTCTGGGTCGGGCTGCCATCGCTGCGTGGCCCGAAATCGACAAGCGACATGCTCTATCTGAACGATCTGTTCCGGACCCGCGCCGAGAAGGCCGGTATTGCCTTTATCGACATCTGGGACGGCTTCGTCGACGAGAGCGGCCGCTATGTGGTGCAGGGGCCGGACTTCGAAGGCCAGACGCGGCGGCTGCGCGTCAGCGACGGCGTGCATTTCACCAAGGCCGGCGCGCGGAAGCTTGCGCACTACGTCGAGCGCGAGATCCGCCGGATCGCCGCGCGCGGCCCCGGATTCGTGGCGCTGCCGGCGACCGAGCCGCAGTTGCAGACGCCCGCACAGCGGTCCGGCGCGCTGACCGCACGGCCGCTGGCCGGTCCGGTGGTGCCGCTGACGGGCAATCCGAGCGGCGCCGAGGGGCTGGCCGGCGGAGAAGAGTCGCGCAACGTCTTCGTTCAGCCGATCGTCAATCGCGTCTTGGTGAAAGGCGAGGCCCTGGCAACGCCAGCCGGGCGCAGCGACGACTTCGCCTGGCCGCGCCGCGGCGTCGCCCCGTTCGGCGCCGACCCGGTGGTTGCGACGACAAACGATCTGGTCGTGGCCATGCGTCCGCCGGCGGAGACGACGGTCGCCGCGCCGAAGGTCGATCCGCGTGCGGTCGGTGCCAATCAGCGCCGCACCACCGGCCGCGCGCAGAACCAGGCGCAGCAGCAGCAACAACAGCAGCAGCAGCGCCGCGGACAGAGCCAGAGCCGGTTCCAGGTTTTCCCGTTCCGCTGATCGCGCGAAGCCGCCGGGCCGCTGCGCTCACCGCGGCAGGATCGTCGATCCCATCAGGACCTTGTCGATCGCGTGGGCGCACTGGCGGCCCTCGCGGATCGCCCACACCACCAGCGACTGGCCGCGGCGCATGTCGCCGGCAGCGAACACCTTCGGCACCGTCGTCTGGTAGGCGATCTGGTCCGCCCTGACGTTGCCGCGCTGGTCGAGATCGACGCCAAGCAACTTGAGCAGGCCCTCGTGCACCGGATGCACGAAGCCCATGGCGAGCAGCACCAGGTCGGCCTTGACCTCGAACTCGGTGCCCGGCACCGGCTGGAACTTGGCGTCGGCGCGCGCGCAATGCAGCGTCGTGACCTGGCCGTTCGCGCCGGAGAAGCGCGTTGTCAGCACGGCGAAGTCGCGCTTGGCGCCTTCCTCGTGGCTCGACGATGTGCGCAGCTTCAGCGGCCACAGCGGCCAGGTGAGCGGCTTGTTCTCGTGCTCCGGCGGCTCCGGCATGATCTCGAAGTTCGTCACCGAGAGCGCGCCCTGCCGGATCGACGTGCCGATGCAGTCGGAGCCGGTGTCGCCGCCGCCGATCACCACCACGTTCTTGCCCTTGGCGAGGATCGGCTCGGCGTTGCCGAGCGGTTCGCCGGACACGCGCCGGTTCTGCTGCGGCAGGAAGTCCATGGCGAAGTGGACGCCCTTCAGATCACGGCCCGGGATCGGCAGGTCGCGCGCATGTTCGGCGCCGCCGGTCAGCGCGACTGCGTCGTAATCCTTCAGCAGTGCCTCGACCGGCAGGTTCACGCCGACGTGCGCGCCGTAGTGGAACGTGACGCCCTCGGCCTCCATCTGCCGCACGCGCATGTCGACGATGCCCTTCTCCATCTTGAAGTCGGGGATGCCGTAGCGCATCAGGCCGCCGGCCTTGGCGTGCTTCTCGTAGAGGTGGACGTCGTGACCGGCGCGCGCGAGCTGCTGGGCGCAGGCCATGCCCGCGGGACCGGAACCGATCACCGCCACCTTCTTGCCGGTCTTGCCGCGATAGCTTTCCGGCTTGATCCAGCCGTTCTTGGCGGCGCGGTCGGCGATTTCGCACTCGACCGTTTTGATCGTGACCGGGTTGTCGTCGATGTTCAGCGTGCAAGAGGCTTCGCACGGCGCCGGACATACGCGCCCGGTGACCTCAGGGAAGTTGTTGGTCGAGTGCAGGTTGCGCGCGGCCTCTTCCCAGTTGCCCGCATAGACGAGATCGTTCCAGTCCGGGATCTGATTGTTGACCGGGCAGCCGGTCGGCGCGCCGGTGACGGCGTTGGTGCCATGGCAGTAGGGCACGCCGCAGTTCATGCAGCGCGCGGCCTGGTCGCGAATCTCGTTCTCCGGCAGCGGCAGTACGAACTCGCCCCAATGCCGGACGCGCTCCTCGACCGGCTGGTAGTCGCGGTCGTTGCGCTCGAACTCGAGAAAACCGGTGACCTTACCCATCCGCGATCACTCGGCCGCCTGCATGGCGCGCGCCTGGTTCATCTCCGCGAGTGCGCGGCTGAACTCGAGCGGCATGATCTTGCGGAACTTCGGCAGGTAATCGCGCCAGTTGGCGAGAATGTGCGCGGCGCGCGCCGAATTGGTGAAGCGGGCGTGCCGCGTGATCAGGATGTGCAGGCGCTGGCTATCGTACTGCGACATATCGGCTAGATCGCCGTGCATTTCCCCTTCGATCCATTCCGGCATTTCCTGCAATTCGACCATCGCGCGGTTGCAGCGCTGTTCGAACGTGCCGTCCTCGTCGAGCACATAGGCGATGCCGCCCGACATGCCGGCCGCGAAGTTGCGTCCGGTCTTGCCGAGCACCACGACGCCGCCGCCGGTCATGTACTCGCAGCAATGGTCGCCCGCGCCTTCGATGATAGCGGTGGCGCCCGAGTTGCGGACGGCAAACCGTTCGCCGGCGACGCCCCGGAAGTAGCATTCGCCGGCGATCGCGCCGTACAGCACGGTGTTGCCGACGATGATCGACTCTTCCGGCACGACGCCGGAATCCGCCGGCGGGCGGATCACAATGCGGCCGCCGGAAAGACCCTTGCCGACGTAGTCGTTGGCGTCGCCCTCAAGCTCGAAGGTCACGCCCTTGGCGAGGAACGCGCCGAAGCTCTGGCCGGCAGTGCCCTTGATGGCGACGTGGATCGTGTCGTCGTGCAGGCCGGCGTGGCCGTAGCGTTTGGCGACTTCGCCTGAGAGCATCGCGCCGGCAGTGCGGTCGATGTTGCGGATCGTGGCCGAGATGCGCACCGGATCGCCGCGCTCCAGCGCGGGCTGCGCCTGTTCGATCAGCTTGCGGTCGAGGATGTCGTGGATTTTGTGATCCTGCCGTTCGCACCGGTGGATCGCGACCTCATCCGGCGCCGCCGGCTTGGTGAACAGCTTTGAGAAATCGAGCCCGCGGGCCTTCCAGTGCTCGATCACCTTCTTCTGGTCGAGCATCTGCATCTGGCCGACCATCTCGTCGAAGGTGCGGAAGCCCATCGAGGCCATCAGTTCGCGTACCTCTTCGGCGACGAAGAAGAAGTAGTTGATGACGTGCTCGGGCTGCCCGGTGAATCGCTTGCGCAGCACCGGGTCCTGGGTCGCGACGCCGACCGGGCAGGTGTTGAGGTGGCACTTGCGCATCATGATGCAGCCGGCCGCGATCAGCGGCGCGGTGGAGAAACCGAATTCGTCGGCGCCGAGCAGCGCGCCGATGACGACGTCGCGGCCGGTGCGGATGCCGCCGTCGACCTGCACGGCGATGCGGCCGCGCAGGCGGTTGGCGACCAGCGTCTGGTGGGTCTCGGCGAGGCCGATCTCCCACGGCGAGCCGGCGTGTTTGAGCGAGGTGAGGGGGCTTGCGCCGGTGCCGCCCTCGAAGCCCGAGATCGTCACGTGATCGGAGCGCGCCTTGGAGACGCCCGCTGCCACGGTGCCGACGCCCACTTCCGACACGAGCTTCACCGACACGTCGCCCGCAGGATTGACGTTCTTCAGGTCGAAGATGAGCTGCGCCAGGTCTTCGATCGAGTAGATGTCGTGGTGCGGCGGCGGCGAGATCAGGCCGACACCGGGCGTCGAATGGCGCACCTTGGCGATGGTCTTGTCGACCTTGTGGCCGGGCAATTGACCGCCTTCGCCGGGCTTGGCGCCCTGCGCCATCTTGATCTGCATCATGTCGGAGTTGACGAGATACTCCGCCGTGACGCCGAAGCGGCCCGAAGCCACCTGCTTGATCGCCGAGCGCATCGAATCGCCGTTCGGCAGCGGCTTGAAGCGGTCGGCCTCTTCGCCGCCCTCGCCGGTGTTCGACTTGCCGCCGATCCGGTTCATGGCGATGGCGAGCGTGGTGTGGGCCTCGCGCGAAATGGAGCCGAACGACATGGCGCCGGTCGCAAAGCGGCGCACGATGTTTTTGGCCGGCTCGACCTCGTCGAGCGGCACGGGCTTGCGGTCGTCTTCCTCGGCGCCCTTGACGCGGAACAGGGCGCGGATCGTGACCAGTCCCTCCGGCTGTTCGTTCAGGATCTTCGCGAACGCGCGGTACTTTTCCTGCGAGTTGCCGCGCACGGCGTGCTGCAGCGTCGCAACCGTGGTGGCGTTCCAGGCGTGATCCTCGCCGCGCACGCGCACGGCGTATTCGCCGCCGACGTCGAGCATGGCGCGGAAGATCGGCGAATCCCCGAAGGCGTCGCGGTGACGGCGAACGGTCTCTTCCGCGATCTCGTCCAGCCCCACGCCTTCGATCCGCGTCGCCGTGCCGGTGAAATATTTGTCGACGAAGCCGGCCTTGAGCCCGACGGCGTCGAAAATCTGCGCGCCGCAATAGGACTGGTAGGTCGAGATGCCCATCTTGGACATCACCTTCAGCAGTCCCTTGCCGATCGCTTTGATGTAGCGTTTGACCGCTTCCTTCTTGTCGATCTTGCCGGGCAGCTCGCCGTGAATCGCCTGCAGGGTCTCGAAGGCGAGATAAGGGTTGATCGCCTCCGCGCCGTAGCCTGCGAGGCATGCGTAGTGATGCACCTCGCGCGGCTCGCCGGCCTCGACCACGAGCCCGACCGAGGTGCGAAGCCCCTGGCGGATCAGGTGATGGTGCACGGCGGCGCAGGCGAGCAGCGCCGGCATCGGAACGCGGTCGGTGCCCGCCTTGCGGTCCGACAGGATGATGATGTTGATGCCGTCGCGCACGGCCTTCTCGGACTGCGCGCAGAGATCGCCGAGCGCCGGCGCAAGCCCCGCGCCGCCGCGTTCGGCGGGCCAGGTCGCGTCGAGCGTGATCGACTTGAAATGGTTGTCGGCGACGCTCGAAATGCCGCGGATCTTCTCCAGGTCCTCGTTGCTCAGGATCGGCTGGCGGACTTCGAGGCGCTGGGTGCGCGACGTGCCTTCGAGATCGAACAAGTTCGGCCGCGGCCCGATGATCGAGACGAGGCTCATGACGATTTCCTCGCGGATCGGGTCGATCGGCGGGTTCGTCACCTGGGCGAAGTTCTGCTTGAAGTAGGTGTAGAGCAGCTTCGGCTTGTCCGACAGCGCCGAGATCGGCGTGTCGGTGCCCATGGAGCCGACCGCTTCCTCGCCCTGCGCGGCCATCGGCGACATCAGGAGCTTGAGGTCCTCCTGGGTGTAGCCGAACATCTGCTGGCGATCGAGCAGCGGAAGGTTCGAGATCGGCGCGGCGTCGGCGGCAGCCGGCATATCTTCGAGGACGATCTGTGTCTTCTCAAGCCACTCCTTGTAAGGATGGCTCTTGGCCAGCGACGCCTTGAGCTCCTCGTCCGGAATGAGGCGGCCCTGTTCGAGGTCGACCAGCAGCATCTTGCCGGGCTGCAGCCGCCACTTGGTGACGATGTCCTTCTCCGCGATCGGCAGCACGCCCATCTCGGACGCCATGACGATGCGGTCGTCGCGCGTCACGAAATAGCGCGCCGGGCGCAGCCCGTTGCGGTCGAGCGTGGCGCCGATCTGCTTGCCGTTGGTGAAGGCGATCGCCGCCGGGCCGTCCCACGGCTCCATCAGCGCGGCGTTGTACTCGTAGAAGGCGCGGCGCTCCTCGTCCATGAGCGGATTGCCCGCCCAGGCCTCGGGAATCATCATCATCATGGCGTGAGCGAGCGGGTAGCCGCCCTGCACCAGGAACTCCAGCGCGTTGTCGAAGCAGGCGGTGTCGGACTGGCCTTCGTAGGAGATCGGCCAGAGCTTGTTGATGTCGCCGCCGAACAGCGGCGAGGACACCGATGCCTGCCGCGCCGCCATCCAGTTGTTGTTGCCGCGCAGCGTGTTGATTTCGCCGTTGTGGGCGATCATCCGGTACGGATGCGCGAGCGACCAGGTCGGGAACGTGTTGGTCGAGAACCGCTGGTGCACCAGCGCGAGAGCGCTCTCGAAGTCCGGCTCGTGCAGGTCCGGGTAATAGGTGCCGAGCTGGTCGGCGAGGAACATGCCCTTGTAGATCACGGTGCGGCACGACACCGAAACCGGGTAATAGCCCGACAGCCGGCGCTCGTATTTGCGATAGATCGCTGCCGAAATCGCCTTGCGCAGGATATACAGGCGGCGCTCGAACTCGTCCTCGGTGAGCTTCGTCGAACCTTTTCCAATGAACACTTGCATGTGGAAGGGTTCGGTCGGCTTCACCGAGACGCCGAGCGTGGAATTGTCGGTCGGGATGTCGCTGCGCCAGCCGAGGACCTTCAGGCCTTCCTGCTGAGCGACCTCTTCCCAGGTCTTGCGAACGGCCTCGCGGCGCTCCTCGTCGCGCGGCATGAACAGCACGCCGATGCCGTACTCGCCGGGCGCGGGCAGGTCGATGCCAAGTTCCTTGGTCTTGCGGGCGAAGAACTTGTGCGGAATTTGCGTGAGAATGCCCGCGCCGTCGCCGGCGCGCGGGTCGGCGCCGACCGCGCCGCGATGTTCGAGGTTGACCAGGATGGTGAGCGCGTCCGCGACGATCTTCTGCGACTTGCGGCCCTTGATGTCGGCGATGAATCCGACGCCGCAGGAATCCTTGTCGAGCCGCGGATCGTAGAGGCCTTGCGCGGCGGGCAGGCCGGGATCGGCGGAATCCGCATAGTGCAGGCGCGCGTCGACGGGCGCCGCGGCGTCGCCGTGTGCGGCGCGCATGCTGGTGCGTGTCCCGTGCTCGCTCATGCCAGTCACTTTCGCAGTGCCGGCTGCGTGCCGGCAATTGCCCCCGCTTCCCCAACACCGAACGGCGCCGCGGCCCAAGGCGAACCGGAGTTGAGGGCAGCCTTCTCGCGGGCCGCTCTTCGGCAACTCGCGGTGCTTCTCATGTTGGGCGTCGTTTACGGCACGTGCAAGCAAATCGTGCATCGCAAAACGACGCCCCACGCCACTGGGCAACGTGGTCCGCCAATTGGGACAGCAATACTGTCCTATAACTTGGGAGATTGCAAATCTTTCCTTGGGCGGCAAGCGCCGTTGCGCCGGGCGAGGGATTTATTCTCGTTTATTGCGCGCCCCGCACGATGGCCGCCCACAGCCCGGCTTGCTCCGTCCCGGCGGTGCCGACATACGGTAGCCGCGCCCGTTCGGAGACGCCCGCATGAATTTCGCAAGCGACAACACCGCCGGGATCGCCCCGGACATTCTCAAGGCGCTGACCGGCGGCAACGACGGCTTTGTGCTGGGCTACGGCAACGACGACCTGACCCGCGCGGTGGAGCGCCGGATGGGCGAAGTCTTCGAGCGCGACTGCGCGGTATTCCTGGTCGCGACCGGAACCGCCGCCAACGCACTCGCGTTGGCGCACGTGAGCCCGCCGTGGGGGGCGGTGTTCGCGCACAACGAAGCCCACATCCTGACCGACGAGTGCGGCGCGCCGGAGTTTTTCGGCGGTGGACTGAAGCTGGTCGGCATGGCTGGCGTCGGCTGCAAGGTGACGCCGGAGACGCTCGCCGCGTCGGTTGCCGACTATCAGGGCCATTCGCCGCACCAGGTGGTGCCGGCGGCGCTTTCGTTCGCGCAGGCGAGCGAAGCGGGAACGATTTATCGCGCCGGCGAGATCGCCGCGCTGGCCAAGCTCGCGCATGCCAACGGCATGAAGGTCCACATGGACGGCGCGCGCTTCGCCAACGCGCTGGTGCGGATGAATGCCAGTCCCGCCGAGGCCACCTGGAAGTCGGGCGTTGACGTGCTGTCGTTCGGCGCCACCAAGGGCGGAGCGATGGCGGCGGAGGCGGTGGTCATTTTCGACCGGGCGCTCGCGGCCAACATGGCGGAGCGCCGGAAACGCGCGGGACACCTGCTCTCCAAGCACCGCTTCCTGTCGCTGCAATTCGATGCGTTCCTCAAGGACGACTGTTGGCTGCGGCTCGCGCGTCACGCCAACGCCATGGCCGACCGGCTTGCGGCGGGGCTCGCTGCCGCCGGCCACGCTCCGGTGTGGCCGGTGGAGGCCAATCTTGTGTTCGTGCTGCTGCCGAAATCAGTCGAGGCGCGGCTGCGGGCGTCCGGCGCACGCTACTACGTGCGCAGCAGCCGGAGCCTGCCGGGCGGCGCGGCGATCGGGCCGGACCGGTGCCTGATCCGGCTGGTGACATCGTTTGCGACGCGCCAAGATGAGATCGACCGATTCGTCGAGGTCGCCGCAAAGGCGTGACAAAGCCGCCCAAGCCACGCCCCAATCGGCGCTCTCAATCGCAACGCAGCGGCTGGAGAGACGGACTTGGAGGGACGTTGGTGAGACATCGCCTGGCGTTTGTAGTTGTGACGGCACTGGCGATCGGCGCGCCATCCGGACTTCTGGCGCAGGGGGCGCCCGGCGTCCTGCCGCCGTTCGAAGTCCTCACCATTCTGCGTTCGACCGGCCTCGAACCCGTCGGCCGCCCGGTGCGGCGGGGCGGCGAATACCTGCAGCGCGCCATCGACACCGACGGCACCCATGTGCAGGTGGTGGTCGATGCGCGCGCCGGGGATATTCTGTCGGTGACGCCGGTTCTCGTGCGCGGACCGGGCGCGCTGGCGCGGCGCGAGGGACCGGACGATGTGCCGGGCTACATCGCGCCGGGGCCGCCCCGGGTCTATCGCGGCGATCCGAGGATCTATGACGACGAGCCGCCGCCGCGCATTTACCGGCGCGGTCCCATGGATGACGACGAGGAGCGTCCGCCCGCGATCGAAAGCCGGCCGCTGCGGCCGGTGCCCAACGCGCCGCCGCCGGTGATTGCGGCGACGCCGGACGCGGACGACCCACGCACGACACAATCCGTGGCGCGCCCGGCGCAGCGACCGGGCGAGGCCGGTCTCTTGCCGCCGCCGCCCGAGCGCTTTCCGCAGCGCGTGCCGCCCGCGGCCGCAAAGCCAGCACCGGTCAAGCGCGCTGCCGCCATGCCCGCGCAACCGCCGCTGCCCAAGCCGAAGCCCGCACCAAGCGCGGCATTGGGCGCCGAGGCGCCAGCGCGGGCCGCGCCGCCGCCCAAGCCAAGCACATCGGATCAGCTGCGGTATTGATCTGGATTGCCGCAAAAATCAAAGCGCCCCGAACCTTCCGGTCCGGGGCGCTCCACTTCTACGCGGGAGGAACACCGCTGAAGTCGTGCCGAGCCGGCGTCAGGCCGCTTTGGCTTCGACCACCTTGGCCTTGCTGCCGTTGATCGCGATCTGCCGGGGCTTCTTGGCCTCCGGAATCTCGCGCACGAGGTCGACGTGCAGCAGACCGTTCTCCAGCGACGCACCCTTCACCTGGACGTGGTCGGCAAGCTGGAACTGGCGCTCGAACGCGCGCGCCGCGATGCCCTGGTAGAGCACCTCGCCGGTTTCGTTGTCCTGCTTGACCTGCTTTTCGCCCTTGATGGTGAGCGTGCTTTCCTTCGCCTCGATCGACAGCTCGTTCTCGCCGAAGCCGGCGACTGCGACCGTGATGCGATAGTCGTTCTCGCCGGTGCGCTCGATGTTGTAGGGCGGGTAGCCCGGCGCGGCCTCAAAGCCGTCGAGCATCGAGAACAGCCGGTCAAAACCGACGGTGGAGCGATAGAGGGGAGCGAGATCGAAAGTTCGCATGGCATATCCTCCTTTGAGCGACATGCGGCGGTCCGCCCGTGGGCCGGACCCCGTGGTTCGTGCAGCCCGGATGGGCCTGCACAACATCGATATGGGGAGCGATTTCAGCCTCGCAAGAGGCCGCGATGCATCTGGAAAATCCGCGCAAGATTTTGATTTTACGATATAAATTGACCGGGCGTGGCGGTTTGCGGATTCTGTTGCTTGCCGCCGTCCGCAATTGAGCGGAAGTCCACGGCTGCTATAAGCCGGAGGCCCTTCCGAATCGAACACGCCTCATGGATCTTGTTTCCATCCCGGCCAATCCCGCGCCCGAAGGGGTCGTGACCGGCACGATCAAGACGCACGACGGGGTCAATCTCCGCTTCGCGCGCTGGCATCCGCCGCCCGGACGCAAGGGAACGGTGTGCCTGTTCACCGGCCGGTCGGAGTTCATCGAAAAGTATTTCGAGGTGGTGCGCGACCTGCGCGGCCGCGGCTTTGCGGTCGCGATCCTCGACTGGCGCGGCCAGGGTCTTTCCGACCGGCCGCTGGACGATCCGCGCAAGGGCCACGTCGGCGACTTCTCCGAATATGAAACCGACGTCGCGACCTTCATGAACGAGGTCGTGCTGCCCGATTGTCCGCCGCCGCTGTTCGCGGTCGGGCACTCCATGGGCGGCACGGTCATGATGCGGATCGCGCGGCAGGGCCTGCGCTGGTTCGACCGCATCGTGCTGTCGGCGCCGATGATCAAGCTTTCCCGTGCACGCGGATCCCGTGTCTCCAAGACACTGGTGCAGGCCATGCGATACGCCGGCATGGGCGCGCGTTATGTGCCGGGCGGCGGGCCCACGATCCTTGCGACCGGCAACTACATCGGAAATCTCGCCACGTCCGACCCGGTGCGCTATGCGCGGACCAAGGCTGTGCTCGAAGCCGCTCCGGAACTCGGCATCGGCTCGCCGACGGTGTCCTGGCTCAGCGCCGCCTACCGCGCGATGGGCGAATTCGCCGATCCGGCGTTTCCGAGCAAGGTGCGCCAGCCGCTGATGCTGGTCGCGGCCGGCAGCGACCACGTCGTCTCGACCGCGGCGATCGAGGACCTTGCGATCCGCCTGCGCGCGGGCTCGCACCTGATCGTCGCAGGCTCGCGGCACGAGATCATGATGGAGCAGGACCGCTATCGCGGCCAGTTCTGGGCGGCGTTCGACGCCTTCGTGCCGGGGACGTCGCTGTATTGAGTTCGCGCGCTACGGCCGCGGCGGCCTTCTGCGTTCCGCGAACCACGGCCGGTACTGCGCCATCTTGGTGCGCTGCGCCTGCGGCGCGTAGCGCTTGCAGGTCGAGGCCTCTTCGCTCTTGGCCGGAGCGCCCCAGCGCAGTTCCACGCAATCGTTCGGGTTGTAGGCCATCTCGAGGTCTTTTACGCGCTCGATCGCGTCCTTGAGCGCGAGCGTCCACGGCGACCCGTCGCTGCGCGGATAGGTGAACTTGCGCGACGCCAATTCGGAAGCGAGCACGCTCTGCAACTCAGCCTTCACCTCGGCCGGGCCCTTGCCCTGCGGCATCGCATAGCGGTCGGGCCTGCGCGCCACCCGGTCGGGAAAGCCGGTGACGACGTCCATGGCGATCAGCAAACGCAGGTCGCGCGACGGTGTCGAGAAATCCTCCCACGCCCCGGTGGTTTCGAAGATCGCGGCGCCGTTCGGCATGTTCGCGTCGCCGCGCGATCCCGCCTGCCACTTGCGTCCGTTTTCGACCGACGTGACTCGCGTCTTGACCTGCTCCTCCAGCGAGGTGATCGCCTCCAGCATGGCGCGTCGCGGTTCGAGCGGTTGCGGCGACATGACGTCGTCCATGCGGTCGTAGAAGTCCTCGATCGAAAGCTTGCCCTGGTCGAGCGCAAAGTCGCCATATTGCGAGTGCTTCGCGATCTCCTCGTTGGAGAGGCGCCGCAGTGCGCCGTCCTTGCCGGCCACGACCGGGCGGAAGCGCTTGAAGCCCGGCCCGCCGAGCGCGGGGTCCTGTGCGAACAGGAAGTTGCCGCGCCAGAAGCGCTTGCGCGCGACCGTGCCGTCGGGCTGGCCGTCGACCGCGAGAATGATGCCAGCGGCGTCCGCGGTCTGCGGCACGCGCCGCACGATCATCAGGATATGCCCGTAAGGATCGGCATAGACGGTGCCCGGCCGCAGCGTGTCCTGCGTCAGCCGGACGGGATAGTAGTCGGTGTTGTTGTCGGCGAGCGCGGTGCGTGCGGATCCGGAATGCACGCCACCGCCGATCTGGCGTGCGTAGTCGGCAAATCCGGCCACGAGGCCAAGACGCTTCGGCGGCGCCGAAACCGGCTTCGGCGCGGCCTGCGCGGGCGCCGCGCTCTCGGGTTCGTTCGAGCGCCCGAACAGATTGTCGAGCGGAAGCGGCGCCCGGCGCGGCGCGGCCGGCGGCGGTGGCAGTGCGGCTGCGGCTTGCTGCTGTTGTGGCGGCGGCGGTTCGAGATTGCGGATGTCGTACCAGGCCGTGCAGCGCGGGGCCCGCCCGCCGCCGCCGCGCGTGCAGATCGAGTAGCCGAACGGCAGGCCCATCTTGAAAGCAAAATAGGCGCGCAGGAAATACGGCAGGTCGGCGCAGTCGGGACGCAGCACTGTCTTCATCTCGTCCTCGCCGAGGCCGAGATGGTTGAACAGGATGTTGCGCGAACGATCGCGCAGAACGAAATGCAGCGCCTGCCAGGATGGCGCGGCATCCAGCGGGTCGTCGAACAGCTTCTCGATCCAGGCCGAGAACAGGGCCTCGTTGGTGCGGTTCCACGAGGCGCGCAGCGGCCAGACGATTCCTTCCCGCGCCGCCGGGCGTGCCGGAGCGGCCGCTTGCACCGCGATCTCCCGCGTGAGCGTGCCGCAACGGTCAGGTGCGCCGTCGCGCGTCAGCCGCGCCTGCCATTTGCCCGCGGCCGGCGACGCGACCTCGGCAAACCAGAAATAGGGCGGACCGCCGTGCCGCTTGTTCGAACGCGCCGCGACGCTGCCGTCGGGCGCGATCAGCGCGAGTTCGCCATCGAGCGGCTGCTCGACGGTAAACACCACGCGCAGCGGCGCACCCTTCCATGGTGCGATTGGCGACGCCAGGATGGCGAGGCCGGCTGCCTCCTCGCAATTGGTGCCTGCGCCCTGCGCATGCGTGCCGGAGGCGGTGGTGAACAGGAAGACGCACGCGGCAGCGAGCGCGCGCAGGTCTGCCGATAGGCGCGCGCGCCGGAGCGCCGCGAACGAGTGTGCTGGCTTTACGTCCATCGAGGGCTACCGGGCTGCGACCACGAAAGTGCCTCTCAAATCATGACATAAACCGGCGGCTGCCGCACGCTTCAGCGCAGTTGCAGCAGCACGAACCATTTTCTGTCGTTGAGCGAGCATTTATCGTCGGAATCCGCCGCGCCGCCGGAACTTCTGGGCAGGGTCCAATTGCCCGCACCGCCGCAATGGCCCTTCTGCACCGCCGAAAACCTCAGGTCGTGTTGTCGCAGGTTGAGCTTGCGGGCGGAAACCGCCTGATTGACGTTGCCGCCGACGGTGTAGAGCTTGCGTGCGCTCACGTCGATGTGGGCGACCACTTCGCAATGGGTGCGGCGGACAGTGCGCGCGTTGGCGCCGCCGCCGAGTTCCGAACGGATACGCTCGCGCACCTCCCGGTCGCCGGTGTCGGCGAGTTCAGGTTCGCGGTGCTGGCACAGCAGATCGCCGAGGCGGGGCCGGGTTGCAAGCGGACAGGCGCGGTAGATGCCTTCGCGCGTTCCCCCGACCGTTTCGGCCGCGCTCACCGCGAATGCCTCGTAGATGTAAGCGCGGTGCGCGTTGGCGAACAGGAATGCCTTGGGTGCTACGCCCGCCTCCCGAATGACGTAACTGACGAACGCGGCCGACCACGATGTGTCGACGACCGCGGTGCGGTATGCAGCCTCGCGCAGGATCTCGCGCGCCGCCGGATCGGAGACGCCGTCCGCGGCACGAAGCAGCCGAGCGGCGTCGGTCCGCAGCAGCGGCGCGGATTGCGTCCTGTCGGTGACGGTGGACGCGTCGCGATAGCCGCGCACCTCGAGCTTGCCGGCGATATCGTCGCCATACACCGCGCGCCAGTACTTCAGGACCTGCCACCAGCCGAGATTGTCCAGAGGCGTCTCGCCGGTGCCGCTGTCGCTTGCGCCGTGCTCGGCCTCGGTCAGCCCGAAGCGAAACAGCCGGCCGTTGGAGTCGATCCGGTGGCCGCCGAATCGTTCGAACTCGCGGATTGCCGTCTGCGCGATGCGCCGGCCCAGTTCACCGGGAGCCTTCGCAGCCGTAGCATCGCAGGCGGACTGCACGGTCTTCCAGAACGCCGGCCCCGTCCGGTCGGCTTGCGCAAGCGCCGGGTGCGCGGCGAGACCCGCCGCCGCGACAAGGGCACAAACCAGGGTACGCATGATCCCACCTCGGCGGATGAACGACGCCGGATTATAGCCCGGCGCAGGGTCGGGGACCGGCACCGCCAGCCCAAATTTGCGGCGCGGCGGGATTAACCGTTCAGGATCGTTAGCGCCGCCTCGTGGGTCCGCCGGTCGCCGGCCGCCACGATGCGTCCGCCGGACTTGGCCGGGCCGCCGTCCCAGGCGGTGACGACGCCGCCGGCGCCCTGAACGATCGGGATCAGCGGCGCGATGTCGTAAGGCTTGAGCTCGGTCTCGATGACGAGATCGACGTGGCCGCCGGCCAGCATGCAATAGGCGTAGCAGTCGCCGCCGTAGCGCGACAGCCGGACCGCCTTCTCAACGCGCCCGAACGTCTGCCGGTCGGCGTCGTTCATCAGCAGCGGGCTGGTGGTCATCAGGATCGCGTCGGCCAAATCCGCGCACGGGCGGGTCTGCAGCGCGCGCTCGCCGGCCGGGCCGCGGTAGCGCGCCCGCGCCCCGTCGCCGGTGAAACGCTCGCGCGTGAACGGCTGGTGCATCATGCCGTAGACCGGCTCGCCCGCACGCATCAGCGCGATCAGCGTGCCCCAGGCCGGCATGCCGGTGATGAAGGACTTGGTGCCGTCGATCGGATCGAGCACCCAGACGTATTCCGCGTCGGCGCGCTCGCTGCCGAATTCCTCGCCGACGATGCCGTGGTCGGGGAAGGTCTTGCGGATCAGCGCGCGCATGACGGTTTCGGCCGCCCGGTCCGCCTCGGTCACCGGATCGAACTTGCCGATCAGGCCCTTGTTGTCGACGCTGAGCGAGGTGCGAAAGAACGGCAGGATGGCGTCGCCCGACACCGTGGCAAGCCGGTCGACAAAGGCCGAGAAATCGATGGCGGTCATGCTTCAGACGTATGAACGGTTCTTTTTCGGTTGTCATGTGCCGCCGAAGGCGTGCATCCAGTAGGCTGCCGGTTTGCGGTGGATATCGCCAATCGGCGTGGGCCCGCCGGGAGGGCCGCCGGGATGACGACGCAGGGCGATGGCGCGCCGGGGCGCGCTGTGAGCGCATTTTCGGCGATCGCGATTGCGGTCGTGGCGACGCTCGGCCTGCTCTATATCGTCAGCCAGTTCCTGCGCAATTCGGTCGGCGTCATCGCGCCCAACCTCGCGGCAGAGGTGGCGCTGTCGCCGATGCAGCTCGGGCTGTTGTCCAGCATCTATTTCTTCGTGTTCGCGGCAACCCAGCTTCCGCTCGGCGTCGCGCTCGACCGGTTCGGGCCGCGCAATTGCATGCTGGTGTCGGTCAGCTTCACCGTGGCCGGATGCGTGATGTTTGCGCTCGCGGCTTCGGCGGAGGGTCTGGTCGCGGGCCGCGCGCTGCTCGGCTTCGGGACAGCCTCGTTCCTGATGGCGCCGGTGGCGCTTTACGCGCGCTGGTTCCCGCCGACCCGGTTCTCGACCATGTCGGGCATTCATCTCGGCATCGGTTCGCTCGGGGCGCTGTTTGCGACCGCGCCGTTCGCCTATGCCGCAGCGAGCTTCGGCTGGCGCGCGAGCTTCATCGGCGTGGCGGCGCTCACGCTCGTGATCGGCGTCCTGGTCTGGCTGATCGTGAGCGACGATCCGCCGGGGGTGACCACGCCGCCGCGGCGCGAGACGTTGCGGGAGAGCGTGGCCGGCATCTGGGCGGTGATCCGCACGCCGTCCATCGGCCGCATCTTCTTCGTGCAGCTCGGAAGCTATCCGAGCTTTCTGCTGGTGATCGGGCTGTGGGGCGGGCCTTACCTCACGCACATCCACGGCTACGACCTCACCGGCCGCGGCGAGGTCCTGTTCATGGCCGCGATCGCTCAGGTCGTCGGTTCGTTCGTCTGGGGGCCGGCGGACCGGGTGTTCGGGCGCTACAAGGCTCCGATCCTGATCGGGGCGAGCGGCAGCTTCACCGGTCTCGTGCTGCTGGCCGCGTTCGGTTCGGTGTCGATGCCGGCGGTGATCGTGGCGTTCCTGCTGATCGGCTTTTCGACCGGAATGACCTCGGTGGTGATGGCGCACGCCCGGTCGCTGGTGCCGCCGCACCTGCTCGGCCGGACCATCACGCTGATCAACATCGGGACGATGGGCGGCGGGTTCCTGGTGCAGTTCGTCAGCGGCGCGGTGATCGGGCTGTTCCCAGCCTCTGATGGAAGCTACCCGCTGGACGCATACCGGCTGGTCTTCGGCCTTCAGGCGGCGCTGGTGCTGGCCGGCGCGATTGCCTATTTCGGTAGCCGAGACAGCTACTTGGACAAGAAGTAGCCCTGCGCTGAGATATCAACAGCTATGCCGAATTTAGGTCAGCAGCACTTGCTTTTTGTGCGTCGCAAATGCATATTTGTGCAGCGCGGCAACGAGCTCACGCTTGTTCCCGCCGCCCTCCTTGGGCGTTTCCTCCCTAGACTTGGGCCGTCGGCACGTCCGACGGCCCTTTTTCTTTGAGCGTGTTCGGAAAGCAGTGCGCGCGGCAGACTATTCCGCCGCCGCCCGGTACGGCCGCAACTCTTCAAGCGGAATTTCGGCCAGTCGTACGGCCAGCGTCTCGAGGTCGGCCGCGAGCCGCGCAAACCCCGCCGAACGCTCGAACTGCCGCTCGTCCATGTAGAGGCCGCGGTTGAACTCGATCTGGATCGTGTGCAGCCCGGCCGACGGGTTGCCGTAGTGCTCGGTGATGAAGCCGCCGGCGTAGGGCTTGTTGCGGCTGACTGCGTAGCCGAGCCCCCGCAAGGTCGCCTCGATCGTCTCCGACACCGCCGCCACGCAGCTCGTGCCGTAGCGGTCGCCCAGCACCACATCGGCGCGCGGGCGCTCGTCCTTGGGTCCGGTCGAGGACGGCATCGAGTGGCAGTCGATCAGCATCGCCGCGCCGAATTCGCGATGCACGCGGCCGAACAGGCGGCGCAGCGCGCGGTGGTAGGGCTTGTAGAGCGTCTCGATCCGCCGCAGCGCGTCGTCGACCGATATGCGCTGATCGTAGATTTCCTGGGCGTCGCCGACCACGCGCGCGACCGTGCCGAGCCCGCCCGCGACCCGCATCGAGCGGGTGTTGGCGAACGACGGCAGCCGGCCTTCGAACATCCGAGGATCGAGTTCGTAAGGCTCGCGGTTGACGTCGACATAGCAGCGCGGGAAATGAGCGCGCATCAGCGGATAGCCGCGCGTCACGACGCCTAACGCGAGCTCGTCGACAAAGCAGTCCTCCGAGCGCCGCAGCGCCGCCAGGTCGAGCCGAGAACTCTTCAGAAAGGCGTGCGGATAGACGTTGCCGGAGTGCGGCGAGTTGAACAGAACCGGCCCGCGCCAATGCTTCGGCTCGATGATCTCGAACGGCGGATCGAGCTCTTCATTCGGCTGGCTCATGGGAATGCGCGGTTCTCGATCGGGTATGGGCGGGTTCGGACGGACCGGCTTGAGGGGGTGCGGACGCGGATATTGTCCACCCCCGCAGTGGCGATGCCAAGCGTGCTTTCACGCCTTGTTTACCAGCATTTCGGCTAATAGGTGGCGGGGGCTCTCGGCCCGGCCGGTGCGAGAAATCGCAGCAAAAACGGTTGCTCGCGGGCGCCGGACGCGGGCAAGCTGACGTGTGCTGTAACGAGACGTTAGCGTGAGGCCGCTAGGAAGGGGCCGGTGAGGGCGAGCGGGCAATGACACAGAACCAGCAAAGCGCGAAGATTCTTCTGGCCGAAGACGACACCGACATGCGGCGATTCCTGGTCAAGGCGCTGCAGAACGCGGGCTTCGACGTCATTTCCTACGACAACGGACTTTCGGCCTACCAGCGCCTGCGCGAGGAGCCGTTCCAGCTTCTGCTCACCGACATCGTGATGCCGGAGATGGACGGCATCGAGCTTGCGCGCCGCGCGGCCGAGCTCGATCCCGACATCAAGATCATGTTCATCACCGGATTCGCCGCGGTGGCGCTGAACGCGGACTCCACCGCGCCCAAGCAGGCCAAGGTGCTGTCAAAACCGGTCCATCTGCGCGACCTCGTCAACGAGGTCCAGAAGATGCTGGCGGCCTAGAACCACCAAAGCTTCCGCAAATCGCGAACGATCGTCCGTGCCGCGTTGTGGCCCGGCGCGCCGGTGACGCCGCCGCCCGGGTGCGCGCCCGCGCCGCAGTGATAGAGGCCGGGCAGCGGGCTTCGGTAGTCCGCGTAGCCCAGCATCGGACGCGCCGAGAACATCTGATCGAGCGTCATCGCGCCGTGGAAGATGTCGCCCCCGACAAGCCCGAACGTGCGTTCCAGGTCGAGCGGCGAGTAAATCTGCCGGCCGAGCACGCTTGCGGTAAAGCCGGGCGCGTGGCGCTCCACCGTCGCGATCATCAGGTCGGCGACCTGTTCGCGGCAATCGTCCCATGAGCGGCCGCCCGGCAGTTCCGGCGCGACGTGCTGGCAGAACAGGCTCGCCACATGTGCGCCCGCGGGTGCGAGTGTGCCGTCGAGCGTGGAGGGGATCAGTATTTCGATGACGGGCTCGCGGCTCCAGCCGAATTGGCGCGCGTCGGAATAGGCGCGCTCCATGTAGGCAAGGCTCGGTCCCAGGATGATTCCGGACGTGTGATGATCCTGGACCGTGTCGCCGGGAAGGGCGCTGAAGTTCGGCAGCTTCGACAGCGCAACGTTCATGCGGAACGTGCCCGAGGCGCATTTCCAGCGTGCCATGCGTTCGGAGGCGTCCGGAGGCACGGCGCCGTCGGGAAGGAGATCGCGGTAGAGGAGCTTCGGATTGACCCCGGCTGCGACCGCGCGGGCGCGGATCGCGCGTCCGTTGCGCAGCACGACGCCTGCGGCGCGGCCTTTCTCGACGATCACTTCGCGCACTTCGGCATCCGTTTCGATCTCGGAACCGTGACCGCGCGCAGCCTTCGCAAGCGCGTCCGAGATCGCCCCCATTCCGCCGACGGCGTGACCCCAGACGCCCTTCTTGCCGTTCACTTCGCCGAAGGCGAAATGCAGCAGCAGGTACGCCGTTCCCGGTGCATAGGGGCTGGCATAGTTTCCGACGATGGCGTCGAAGCCGAACAGCGCCTGCACCGGTTCGGTCTCGAACCGGGATTCGAGATAGTCGGCCGCCGACCTGGCGAACAGCTCGAGCAGGGCGTGCCGCTGGCGGCTATCCAGGCCGCGAAGCCGGTTGCCGAGTCCGAGCAGCCGCACGAACTCGGCCAGGCCGCGCGCGTTCCAGGCCGGCACAAGATTGGGCGGCGCATGCAGCGCAAGGTCGCGCAGCACGTCCGCGATGGCGGAAAGCTCCGCGGCATAGGCGTCGTAGCGCGCGGCGTCGCGGACGCTGAACTTGGCGATTTCCCTTTTGGTGCGGCCTTCGCCGGTCAGCAGATAGCGCCCGTCGGCGGTCGGCAGGAAGTTCTGCGCCCGGCGCTCCACGATCCGCAACCCGTGACCGTGCAGATCGAGATCGCTAACGATCCCGGGATTGAGCAGGCTCACCGTGTAGGCGGCGGCCGAATTGCGGAAGCCGGGAACGAACTCCTCGGTCACCGCCGCGCCGCCGACCACGGGACGGCGCTCCAGGACTTTGACCGAGAGGCCCGACCGGGCGAGATAGGCAGCGCAGGTCAGGCCGTTATGGCCGCCGCCGACGATGACAACGTCGCAATCCTGAGCCATATCCTCCTGAGCCATATCCTCCTGAGCCATGGGCCGCGACCTCGTGCCGTCGCCCAATGCCGGCGCAACGGCGGCCGGCGCGCCTCGAACTCCGCGTTATTCGGCCGGCACCGCGCTCTGCTTGCCGCGCGCCCACAGCATCACCGGCACGCCAAGCAGCAGCACCGCGACGCCGAACAGCGCGCCCCGGCCGGTGTAGGCGAGGCTCGAATACAGCAGGTAGGCGCAGATCAGGCAGAACAGCGCCGGCGTCAGCGGATAGAGCGGAACCTTGAACGGCCGCTCGCGGTCCGGATCGCGCTGGCGCAGCACAAACAGCGATACGCCGACCAGCATCAGGAAGAACCAGAACACCGGCGCGGTGTACTCCACCATCGACTTGAAGCCGTCGCGGGCGAAGGCGCCGAAACACACCAACACGAATGCGATTGCGCTCTGCGCGACAATGGCATTGCGCGGGTTGTTGCGGACGGCGTCCCACACGCGCAGCTTCTCAAGCGATAGGTCCTGCCCCAGAGCGTGATAGAGCCGCGCGCCAGTGAAGATGCTGGCGTTCATGGTCGAGAGCGCAGCGACACAGACGATCAGGCTGACCACCGTGGCGCCCGCCGCGCCGAATCCGGTCCGCATCACGTCGGCTGCGATGGTGTCGCTCTTGCGCAGGCCGTCCATGCCGAGAACCATCAGGTAGGCGATGTTCACCAGCACATAGACCGTGGTGACGATGGCGGTGCCGGTGAGCAGAATGCGGATCATGTCGCGGCGCACGTCGCGCACATCCGCCGACAGGTAGGCCGCTTCGTTCCAGCCGCCGTAGGTGAGCAGGATGAACACCATGGCGAGCCCGAGCATGCCGTAGCCGGAGCCGCCGGACGCGGCCGCAGGTTTGGCCGCGGCGGAGCCCATACCCATGAACCCGATCAGGACGATCAGGAGCATGGCGGCCACGAGAACCAGCGTCAGGATGTTCTGCGCGGTCTTGCTTTCATAAGTGCCGGCGATGTTGAGCGCGGTCAGCGCCAGTAGCGCGATCGCGGCGTAGACGGTGGAGCCGTAGGGGCCGAGCGACAACAGGCCCTGCGCATAGTCGCCGAGCACATAGGCGACGGCGGCGATCGCGCCGGTCTGGATCACGGTCGTCCGCGCCCAGGCAAACAGGAATGAGACGTCGCGGCCGAGCGCGCGGCGCAGGAAGTGGTACTCGCCGCCGGTCGAGGGATAGGCTGCGGCGAGTTCGGCATAGACCAGGGCGCCAATCAGCGTCGCCACGCCGCCGGCGATCCAGACCCCGACGAAGACCCACTCGTTCGGGGTGAACATCGCCACGAGCTGCGGCGTCTTGAAGATGCCGATGCCGATGATGATGCCGACCATCATCAGGGCGCCGTCGAGCACGGAGAGGGTCGCGCGCGGCTTGGCTTGATCCTGGTGCGTCATGGCTGTCTTTTGGGTGCTTTCGCGTTTGCGGCGCCCGGACGGGCGCCGCGTGGGATCGGGTTGCGGATGCGATCAGGAGCCGCGCCGATCAACCGGCGCACCGGCCTTCTTCGCCGGGATGGTCCACAGATAGACGCTGCGGCCGTCGACCAGTTCGTGGGTGTCAGGCTTCCAGTCGCCCATCGAGAAGGCGTGCGAGACGACGCGCGAGCCGGGCTTCAGGTCGCTGAGCAGCTTCAGACGCAGCTTGGCGTTCAGACGCTCCAGAAGATACAGCGTGATGACGTTGGCCTTGCTGATGTCTTCCTCGAACAGGTTGGCCTGCTTGAACGACACCTTGTCGGTTACGCCTTCCTTCTTGGCGTTCTCGTTGGCTTCCTTGATGCGGTCGGGATCGATGTCGATGCCCATCGCCTTGATGCCGTAGCGCTTCGCGGCGGTGATCGGGATGCGGCCGTCGCCCGAGCCGAGATCGATCAGGAAGTCGCCGGGCTGGATCTTCGCCAGTTCCAGCATGCGGTCCACGACCTGCTGCGGCGTCGGCACGAAATGCACGTCAGGACGCCCGCCCTGAGCCGTGGCGTAGTTCAGCATCACGCCGCCGAGGACGATTGCGACGGCGGCGGCGGCGGCGATCAGCGTGCGGTAGAGAATCATTGGCATGGAGGACGGCTCCCGAATGTCTGGTCTCGAACAACATCATCAACACCGCGCCGCTGTCCCTGTTCCCAAGGCCCGGCGCCTGTGGCGGCCATCTTAGGCGGTGACTCCGGGGACCAAAAGGGCCGTTGTTGCGTGCGATTCGAGCCCTTGAAGGCGGATTGGCGGGGATTCGGCATGCCGTTTGGCCTGCGCGGGCTTCCCTTGCATCGCCTCAGGCCAGCCGATATGAGAGGCGCCGCGGAATAGGCGGGCGCGTAGCTCAGCGGAAGAGCACTACCTTGACATGGTAGGGGTCACAGGTTCGATCCCTGTCGCGCCCACCATCCAATCCGCCAGCGCCGGTCCGAACCGCGCACGCTGCCGATGGGCTAACGCAATTTCGCAGCTTTTTTGGTTTGCCATGCGATGCTGTATTGCTGCGCGGCAAGCGCCCGGTCGTCTCGGGGCGCCGACATGCAGGCGGGAATCGAACCCGCTCATGGTGAGGTTGCAGCTCACCGCGTTCCCATTTCGCCACTGCATGATCGGTGCGGAACGTTGCCGCGTCCCGTTGCCGGACGCCCGGATGGAATTTGGTGCCTGACCGTGGTTTCGATCCACGCTCTCCGCGTTTTCAGCGCGGCGCTTTCACCAGATTAGCTTGTCAGGCGCAGCCCATGCGCAGGCCGGCGCGGAACGCGAGTCCGGCTCGGCGCCAGTACGGGCTTGTCAGCTGTCGTTGGTCATGCGGGCCATCGCCCCTCCTGCCTGTTCGGCGGAGGGCTGGCCCTGCCGCCGGCTATTCCGGTTTCCGGAAGTCGCTGCAACACGCAAACGGCCGTGCGCCCGCGCAACAGCGCGGCGGAGCGGCGTGCGGTGCAAAGACGGTTTCGGGTCGCGGCGAACGCATGGGATCCTCGGAAGGCGCGGTGTATCTCACACGGGATGCGCAAAATCAATTCGCGCAACCATGAAAGTTTCTGAACTGGCCGATCGACCGCCGTGAAGCGGCGCCTGCACCGGCGTTGGTCGCGCGGCGGCGCAGGGCGGTTCAATCCGGGCGATTCTAGTCCAGTTCGAAGGCCGAGCTGTAATCCAGCTTCAGGCCCGGGTCCTGTTCGGCCTTCCGCATCACGCAGTTGCCGACGACGAGCAGGTCGAGCTCGTTGCCCATGAAGCAGCGGAATGCGTCCTCGGGCGTGCAGACGATCGGCTCGCCGCGCACGTTGAAGCTGGTGTTGACCAGCACCGGGCAGCCGGTGCGGGCCTTGAACGCGCTCAGCAGGCGGTGGAACAGCGGGTTGGTGTTGGCGTGTACAGTCTGGATGCGCGCCGAGTAGTCGACGTGGGTGACCGCCGGAATGTCGGAGCGAGCGACGTTGAGCTTGTCGATGCCGAACAGCGCCTGCTCCTCCGGCGACATCGCGCGGCGGCGGTCCTTGCGCACGTCGGCGACGATCAGCATGTAGGGGCTGTCGCCGTCGAGTTCGAACCAGCCGGCGACGTCCTCGCGCAGCACGGCGGGCGCGAACGGCCGGAAGCTCTCGCGGTACTTCACTTTCAGATTGAGATTCTTCTGCATGGCCGGCGAGCACGGATCGCCGAGGATTGACCGCGCGCCGAGCGAGCGCGGGCCGAACTCCATGCGGCCCTGGAACCAGCCGACCGCCTGCTGCCCGGCGAGCGCGTCGGCGGTTGCGTCGACGGTCGCGTTCTCGCTCAGCACGGTGTAGCGCGCGCCGGCGGCTGTGAGCCGCTTTTCGATCTCGTGCTGCTTGAAGCTCGGGCCGAGGAACGAGCCGGCCATGCCGTCGCCGCCGTTCACGTGCCGCGGCTGGCCCTTGTAGAGGTGCACCGCGGCCAGCGCCGCGCCCACCGCGCCGCCGGCGTCGCCCGCCGCGGGCTGCACCCAGATGTTCTCGAACGCAGCGTCGCGCAGCACCTTGCCGTTGGCCACGCAATTGAGCGCCACGCCGCCGGCGAGGCACAGACTGCGCTGGCCGGTCTGTTTGGCGAGCGCGCGCGTCATGCGCAGCACCGCCTCCTCCAGCACCGCCTGGATCGACGCCGCCATGTCCATGTGGAACGGCGTCAAGAGCTTGTCGGCCGAGCGCACCGGCTCGCCGAACAGATCCGCGAACCGGTCGTTGGTCATGGTCAGGCCGGTGCAATAGTCGAAATACGACATGTCCAGCCGGAACGAGCCGTCGGGCTTCAGATCGATCAGATTGTCCAGGATGAGCCTGGTGTATTTCGGCTCGCCGTAGGGCGCGAGCCCCATCACCTTGTATTCGCCGGAGTTGACCTTGAATCCGGTGTAGTAGGTGAAGGCGGAATAGAGCAGCCCGAGCGAATGCGGGAAGTGAATCTCCTGGATCATCTCCAGCTTGCTGCCGGAGCCGATGGCGGCCGACGTGGTCGCCCATTCGCCGACGCCGTCCATGGTGAGGACGGCGGCCTGCTCGTAAGGCGAGGGAAAGAACGCCGACGCCGCGTGGCTTAAATGGTGCTCGCAGAACAAGAGCTTCTCGGCCGGATTGAACGATTCGTCGATCGTCTTCAACTCGCCGCGCAACAGCGATTTCTGAAACAGCTTCTCCTTCAGCCAGACCGGGATCGCCATCTTGAACGATCGGAACCCGCGCGGCGCCATGGCGACGTAGGTTTCCAAGAGCCGCTCGAATTTGAGAAACGGCTTGTCGTAGAACACCACGAAGTCGAGGTCGCGCAGCGACACCCCGCCCTCGTCGAGGCAATAGCGGATGGCGTTCGTGGGAAACGACGGATCGTGCTTCTTGCGGGTGAAGCGTTCCTCTTGCGCGGCCGCGACGACCCGCCCGTCCTCGACCAGCGCGGCGGCGCTGTCGTGGTAGTAGGCGGAGAGGCCGAGGACGCGCATGGAGCTTCGGAATTGAGGGTTCAGAAGATCGTATAGATGAACGGCGCCACCGCGGAGCCCTTGGTCAGCACCACAAGTCCGCCGAACACGACCATCATCAAGAGGATCGGCAGCAGCCAGAACTTCTTGCGCACGCGCATGAAGCGCCAAAGCTCACCCAGGAACTCCATGCCCTTCTCCGCTCAGAACTGATCTTTCATCGATTCGGGGGCAGGGCCCGGCGGCTGCCGCACGATCCAGTAGCTGTCGGCGTCAGGCTCGCGCTTGAGCCGCAGCAGATCGCGTCCAAGCGCGCGCATGACCAGTCCCGTCGGCCAGACGGTGACGAAGAACAACAGTCCCATGACAATCGGATTGACCACCTTGTGGAGCAGCATCCCGAACTTGAACCAAAGCACGTTCAGGGGCTTCAGAACGGCGGGGCGCAGCAAGGCTGCGCCGAGGAACAGCGCGCCGGCGACCGAGAACCAGGGCCACCATCGCCCGGCGTACCAGAGGTTGATCGCGGCGACGACCGCACACGCAACCGCCATGACGATGCCGAAACCGCGCTCGGGGCCGGGACCGGCGACCTCCTCTCGCGAATAACTTTCGTGGGTGCCTTGTGCCATCCGGCCATGTTCCCGTTCGTGCGAAGTTTAGTATCAAACAATCACAACCGTAGCAATTTGCCCCGCCGCGTTCGGTCTGCGCGCCGGTACGCGCGCCGCTCGCCGATCGATGCCTTTATGGCCGAGGCTTCGACATCGATTGGCGCGATGTTGTCCGCTGAAAGGTCTTGCCCGAACCCGTCAGTTTCCCGACACTGACCGGACTGCGGAGCGGCAGATCGGAAAATCCAATCGGTTGCGGCGCCGGATCGCCCAGGTTGCAGAGACGGACGGCGTACGCCCGAAGCACTGTACGACCTCCGTCGCTCGATCCGCCGGCGTGCCAACGGCCGACGAGAGTTTGAGTTTCGCCATGCGTTCATCCGACAGCTACGACTACATCATCGTCGGCGCGGGTTCCGCCGGCTGCGTGCTCGCCAACCGGCTTACCGAGGACTCCGGCTGCCGGGTGCTGCTGCTGGAGGCCGGCGGGCGCGACTTCGATCCGCTGATCCACGTGCCGATCGGGCTCGGCAAGCTGCACGAATACAAGCTGCACGACTGGGGCTATCGCGCCGAGCCCGACCCGAACCTGAACGGGCGGCAGCTCGAAGAGCTGCGCGGCAAGGTGCTGGGCGGCTCGTCCTCGATCAACGTCATGGCCTTCACCCGGGGCGATGCCGGCGACTTCGACCGCTGGGCGCAGAAGGGCGCGCTCGGATGGTCGTTCGCCGACACGCTGCCGTACTTCAAGCGGCTGGAGAGCTTTGAGGACGGCGAGAGCGAGATGCGCGGCGGCTCGGGCCACATCGGCGTGCAGTGGGCGCGAACGAAAGACCCGATCTACGACGCATGGATCGAGGCAGCGCGCATGACCGGCCTGCCGGTCACCGACGATTACAACGGAACGAGCGCAGTCGGCTTCGGGCGCTCGCAGTTCTCGATCAGGAACGGCCGCCGCTGCTCGTCGGCGGCCGGCTTCCTGCGGCCTGCGATGCCGCGGCCCAATCTGACCGTGAAGGTGCGCGCGCACACGGCCCGCGTCACCATGCTCGGCACGCGCGCCACCGGCGTGGAGTATTTCCACCGCGGCGCCTTGCGGAAGGCGCATGCCACGAGCGAGGTGATCGTCTGCGGCGGCGCCTTCAACACGCCGCAGATTCTGATGTTGTCCGGCATCGGTCCCGCGGCGCATCTGCGCGAGGTCGGGATCGAACCGATCGTCGATCTGCCGGTCGGCAAGAACCTGCAGGATCACCTTGCGGTGCTGATCGCGTTCAACCGCAAGGACGGAAGCGCATTCCGCGACAACATGCGGCTCGACAGGATGTCGATCAACATGGTGCGCGCCTATCTGTTCGGCACTGGGCCCGCCACCGTCGTGCCCGGCGGATTGCACGCCTTCATCAAGACGCGGCCGGAGCTTGCCGTGCCAGACGTCGAATTCATGTTCCGCGGCGCACCGCTCGATGCGGCGCTCTGGTTCCCCGGCTGGAAGAAGCCCTACGTGGACGGCTACGGCATCCGGCCCGCGATCCTGCACCCGGACAGCCGCGGCGAGGTGCTGCTGCGCTCGTCCGACCCGCGCGACAAGGTCCGTATCGTCACCAACTGCTTCACGGCGCCGAACGACCTGCCGACCTTGCGCGAGGGATTCAAGATCGCGCGCGAGGCCGCCTATCAGGCGCCGCTCGCGAAATATCGCGCCGACGAGATTTCGCCCGGTCCTGCGGTCAAGATCGATGCCGAGATCGACGCCTGGATCCGCCGCGTGGTCAACACGGTCAACCACCCGGCCTCGACCTGCCCGATGGGCGTCGGTGCGGAGGCGGTGCTCGATCCGCAGCTCAAAGTGCGCGGCGCCGAGCGGCTGCGCGTGGTCGATGCCTCGGCCATGCCCGATCTGGTCTCGGCGCACATCAACGCCTGCGTGCTGATGATGGCAGAGCGCGCGTCGGACCTGATCCGCGGCAAGCCCACGCTCGCTCCGGCACAGCTATGACTGCCGGGCGAAACGTCGGGGAATTTCATGTCACTGCCGTTTCGGACGGCGTATTGGTCAACAGCAATCACAACATCATCCAGGGCATCGACAAGGCCGAAAGCGAGCGGCTGACCGGCGTGCCCTACGGGCAGACCTTGCCGCTCGACGTCAATGCCTTCCTCATTCGCCATCGCGGCAAGCTGATCCTCAGCGACGCCGGCTCCGGCCACACCATGGGGCCGACGGTCGGAATGCTGCCGCAGAATCTGCGCGCCATCGGCGTGCCGCCGGAATCGATCGATATTCTTCTGATCACGCATCTGCATTCCGACCATTCGCTGGGCTTGGTGGACGAGGCCGGCCGTGCCGTGTTTCCCAAGGCCGAACTGGTGCTTCACCAGGTCGAGGCCGAGTTCTGGCTGGACCGGGTCGTGCAGCCCGGCGACAGCGAGCGCGTGCAGAAGAACTCGGCCGCGCAACGCCGCGTCACCGCGCCCTATGGCGGCCGCATGCGGCGCGTGAACGACGGCGAAGTGCTTCCCGGCATCGCCGCGCGCCTCGCGCCGGGCCACACCCCCGGTCACACCAACTGGCTGATCGAGTCCGGCGGCGACCGGCTGCTGCTGTGGGGCGATATCGTGCATCTCGCCTCGGTGCAGCTGGCGCGTCCGGACGCGACGCTGGTGTTCGACGTCATTCCGGACATGGCGCGCGCGACGCGCCAGCGCGTGCTGGAGCAGGCCGCGGCCGAGCGGCTGTGCGTCGCCGGCGCGCATCTGCCGTTTCCGGGATTTGGCCATGTGGCCCGCGCGCCCGGCGGCTATTCCTACGCGCCCGCCACGTAGTGCATCGCGTCATAGCCCCGCGAGCTTCGGCAGCGCGTCTTTCGAGAACAACCGGATCGAGCGCTCTGCAGCCTCCACCGGCATGTTGCCCGGCGTGAAGTGCAGCGACACGCTGTCGATGCCGCCGACGTTGTCGTTGTAGGCGCGGATCATCTCCACGATCTCGGACGGCGTGCCGATGAACGCGGTACCGTCGCGCATCTGCCGCTCGGCGGTGTCGCTCGACACATGCGCGATCAGCTTGTCGTAGCCGGGATAGTCCTTGGTGCTGGCGCCCGTCAGCCATTCCTTCGCGGAATCCGCGAGGCCCTTGAGATGCTCGTTGGCGTGCGGCAGGCCGAAATCCATCGCCTCCTGGCGCGTGGGCATGCAGCACATGAAGAACGTGTTCATGACATGGCCGTTGCCGGGATGGCCCGCGGCGCGCCAGGCGTCGCGGTAGCGGCCGGTCAGCGCACGCATGTTGGTCGGCTCGAGCGGGATCGCCATCACGCGGCAGCCCTGTTCGCCGGCGAACGCGAAAGTCTCCGGCGTGTTGGTCGCAGCGATCCAGAACGGCGGATGCGGGGCCTGCGTCGGGCGGGGCAGGGAGGTGACGTTGGCGAAGCTGTGGAACTCACCTTTGGAACTGACATTCTCGCCGGTCAGCAGCAGCCTGATCTGCGCCAGGCCTTCGGTGAAACGCCGCCGGCTTTCGTCGAGGCTCACCTCGAACTGCGCGAACTCGTGCGGCAGGAAGGCACGGGCAAAGCCGACCTCCAGCCGCCCGCCGCTGATGCCGTCGAGCATGCCGATCTCCCCGGCAAGCTTGAGCGGATGGTTGAACGCGGGCAGCACCGCGCCGGTGATCAGCCGCGTGTTCCTGGTGCGCATCGCGGCCGCGGTGAGGAACAGGATCGGGTTCGGACTGTAGCCGCCGTAGGGCTTGAAGTAGTGCTCGACCTGCCGGATGTGGGTGTAGCCCAGCTCGTCGGTCAGGCTGCACAGGTGCATCGCCTCGCGGAAATACTGCTCAGCGGATTTCTGGTCCGGGCCGACGCAGGGAAAGAAGTTCAGGCCGAATTGCACGACAGCACCCTCCGCACGCGCCTTACGCCGGCCTCTTCGCCACCCTTGCGCCGAGCAGCAGGATTGCAGCGATCGGGATGACGAATCCCATTCCGACCACGGTGAGGATCAGCGGGCCAAGGTGATCGTATACGCCGCGCCCGACGACGAAAACCTGGTTGAGGTACTTGGTCTGCAGCTGCCCGGCCACCAGTGCGAGGTTCATCAGCGAGGCCATCAGCGCAAACCACGTCGCGCGGTGGCCGGCCGGCGCATAGTAGGCGATCAGCGTCAGCAGCGGAATCATGCTGAGCTGCGCGAACGGCGACGATGCGGCCGCGTCGATGATCGCGATGGTCCGCGCGCCGACGCCGAAGTTCGCTTCGGTCCATTCGTGCACGCCGTAGACCAGCCCGATGTTCGGCGCCGACAGAATCGTACCTGCGATCGTGATCCATAGCAGCACCGTCGTGACGGGATATTCGGTGATCTGCTTGGAGAACATCCACATCGCTGCGATGGCGATCAGCGCCGCGGTCTGGCGCAGCACGCCGTAGAACGCTTCATCGAACTTCAGCACGTCGAGCGAGTACCAGAAGTATCCGTCGCCGACGCCGGGCGTTGCGCGGAACGCGAAGATGATGATGGTCGTGAACAGGATGGCCATTCGCGTCGCGTGGTCGAGCTCGCGCGTCACCAGAACGAGCATCGTGCAGACCACGGTCATCGACACGACGAATACGATCTCCTGTGCGTAAGGCACACCGCCGACACCGAGCACCAGCACCGTTGCGCCGAACGCAAGCCCGCCGCCGAGGATGCGCCAGTCGATGGCCCGCCGCTCGCGGGTTTCGATCCCGCGCAGGAACGCGCCGGTCACCGAAACCACCGGGATGACGAGGCCGATCAGGAACACCGTCTGACGATCGACGATGAAGGCGAGCCAGCCGGAGATGCCGGCCACCGCGACGATGCCGGCCGACAGCGCAAGCCGGCCCAGCACCTGCACCATGCCGAGCTCGGCGCGCACATCGGCGTCGGGGCGCTCGTTGCCATCGGCATCGCGGCGCGCGACCACCTCGGTCGATATCGCGTCCGCCACCACGTCCTGGATCACGGTGCCGATCACGATCAGCAACGCGCCGAGCATGTAGAGCTGGTCCGGCCTTGCGAAGACGAGCCAGCCGCCGGCGGCGCCGGCGAGCGTCAGGAGGCCGGTGGCGGTCAACGAGGCGCCGATGACGATATAGGCGCGGCGCTGCGAGCCGAAGATCGGCACACAGTCCACCAGTTCCCCGAATACCATCTTCACGGTCCAGGGCAGGTTGAGCCAGACCGCGATGCCGGCGAGCTCGGCCGGGCTGAGCGACAGGCTTTCCTTCACCCACATGTCGCGGCCGACGTCGATCAGGCCGAGCGCGCCATAGGCGAAATAGACCATCACCACCGGCAGATAGCGCAGCCGGAAGGCCTGGACGGGCCGCAGCAGGTTTTCCAGCCACGGCGGGCGCCCGGTCGTGAGATTGGCCGCTACGGCGGCGGGGTTTGGGGGTGGCCCGGGTTCGGTCATGTGTGGATGTGACGATCTGACTTCGATCAAGAACGGAACGGTGGCGCGGGCTATGCTAATCGCAATTCGACCAAGCGTCACACGTGCTGCGCGCCCGCATGTCCCTCAAGCCCGTCCTCGGTCCTGTCCAGCTCACCTTTTACAGCGTCGGCGTCATCGTGGGTGCCGGCGTCTATTCCGTCATCGGAACCGCCGCGGGCCTGGCACAGGGTCGCCTTTGGCTGAGCTTCATCATCGGTGCGGCAGTCGCGTTTCTGACTGCGCTGTCCTATGCGGAACTCGCGACCGCGTATCCCAAGGCAGGTGCCGAGTACGTCTATGTCCGCACCGCCTGGCCGCACGCCGGTTGGCTCGCCTTCGGCGTCGGTGTCGTCATCCTGATCGGCGCGGCGTCCACCGCCGCGACGGTGGCGATGGCGTTCGCGGGCTATCTCCGCATCGTCGTCGATGCGCCGGTGGTGTGGTCGGCGCTGGCGCTGATTGCCGCTTGTACGCTGTTCAACGTCTGGGGGCTGCGCGAGTCGAGCTTCGTGAATGTCATTTGCACGACCATCGAAGTCGGTGGACTGCTTCTCGTGATCGTAGCGGCCCTGGCGCGCGAAGGCAGTCCGCCGCCGGCACCTGCCGCGGACGGCACTGCGGTGATGGCTGCAGCCTCGCTTCTGTTTTTCGTCTATCTCGGCTTCGAGCACGTTGCCAACCTGGCCGAGGAGGTTCATAGGCCGGGGCGCGACATCCCGCTCGCGCTGTTCGCAAGCATCTCGATCACCACGACCATTTACGTGCTGGTCGCGGTCGCCGTGGTGCATATGATTCCACCGTCGCAACTTGCGGCGAGTGAAGCGCCGCTCGCGGTGGCGATGGAGGCGGTCTGGCCCCGTTCGGGGCTGCTGCTCGGACTGATCGCGTTGTTTGCCACCGCGAACACCGTCCTGATCACGCTCATCACTGCCTCGCGGTTGACCTATTCGATGGCGCGCGACGGCGAAATTCATGGCGTGTTCGCAGGACTTCTGCCGGTTCGCCGCACGCCCTGGGTCGCGGCCGTGCTGATCATGGCGGTCTCTGCAGCGCTGCTGCCCATCGGCAGCGTCAAGTTCCTGGCGGAGATGTCGTCGTTTGCGGCGCTGGTCGCTTTTTTTGCGGTCAATCTCGCCGTGATCCGGCTGCGCTACACGGCGCCGCACCACCCGCGTCCGTTTCGCGCGCCTGGATCGATCGGGCGGCTGCCGGTGGTGCCAGTCATCGCGATTGCGGCGATTGCGGTCCTTCTGGTGCACTTCGAATGGCGCATCTACGCTGCGGGCGCCGCCACCCTGCTGTTCAGCGCGGCGGTCTACCTGACGCGCAACTTGGCCCGCCGAAGTCTGCCGCGCCGGGATTGATCGCCGGCAGATCGGGTTCCGCTCAGGACCAGAACCGCCTGCTTGCGATCCGCGCGCCTTCCGCCATCGCGGCGAGCTTGGCCCAGACCACGTCGGGATCGACCGCGGCTTGCCCGACCCAGGTGCCGTAGCCGCAATCGGAACCGGCGATGACGTTCTCGCGGCCGACCAGCTCGGCATAGCGGCCGATGCGCTGTGCGATCAGGTCGGGATGCTCGATGAAGTTCGACTTCGATTCGATGACGCCCGGGATCAACACCTTGCCGTAGGGCAGCTTGACCTTTTCGAACACGGAGAATTCGTGCGCGTGGCGCGGGTTGGCGGCTTCAAGCGAGATCGCGTTGGGACGCGCCGAAAACACGATGTCCACGATGTCGGCGAGCGGCACGTCGAAATGATGCGGCCCCTCATAGTTGCCCCAGCACAGGTGCATCCGCAGCTGCTCCGGCGGGATGTTGCGCGTGGCGTGGTTGAGCGCCTCGACGTGCATCTGTGCGCGCTTGCGGAACTCCTTGAGGTCGAGATCGGCGTACTGAATGTGCCGGCCCATGGCGAGGTCGGGGCAGTCGATCTGCAGCACGAAGCCAGCCTGCGTCACGGCCTCGTATTCGTCGCGCATGGCTTCTGCGATGGCGTGCAGGTACGTCTCGTGGTCCTTGTAGTAATCGTTGCGAAAGAACAGCGACACCACGCCCGGCGAAGCCGCGCTCATGAAGCCTTCGGCCGCGGGGGTTGTCTTCAGCGCCGCGGCGAGATTGTCGACGTCATCGCGCGCGGCCTGCGGATCGCGCACGCCGATCGGCGCGTTGCAGGCCGGCGTCTTGCGCCGGGAGCGGCCGGGATCGCCGAACACCTTTTGCGCGAGCTTCGGAAAGTCGGCGAGGTCCTGATAGACGAAGGTATTGCCGGTGCCGCCGAAGCCGTCGAGCCGGTCCTTGATGTAGGTGGCGTAGCTCGGCTTCGACATTTCGCCGTCGTTGACCAGATCGACGCCAGCCTCGACCTGCTTCCTCACCACTTCCGCGACCGCCGCGCGGACCCGCGCCGAAAGCGCGGCCTTGTCGACCGGCACGCCTTCTTCCTTGGCGTACATCATGCGGATCAGGTCGTCGGGCCGGGGGAGGCTGCCGGTGTGGGTTGTCAAAAATCGGCCGGTGCTGCGCTTCATGTCTGCGTCTCCAGACGCAACCTTAAAGGAGCGCAACGCGGCGGGCCATTGCGGGGCTGCCAGCCGGACGCGCCTTGTCCGCGGCGTGCCGGCCGTGCGAAGCTTCGCCATCAGGGGAGGAGGACATCATGAATTCGATTACGAAGGTGTTGCTGGCGGCGGCGATCGGAGTCGCGGTTATTTCGGTTTCGGCCATTCCGTCCGAAGCGCAGAAGGGCAAGAAGGCGGCGGCGAAGTCTTGCCCAACGCAGCTGATTTCGTGCGTCAGCGCTTGCAAGGGTGACACGTGCAGCCTGAAGAACTGCGGATTCGACGGCAAGACCTATGAGCCGATCCTGGTCAGGTCCTGCCGGATGCCCGATTGCCCGGCGAAGTGCTGAGCGGGAAGCGCATTCCGGCCATTGCCTGTAATCGCTGCCGGGCCGTTCGGCATCGCGATCCAGTTGGACCCTCGATCCCGGCCGTTGGGGCCGGGATCGGAGGTCGCGTTTGACAGGCCGCGCAAGCCCCCTTAAGAACCCGCAACCCCGGGAAACCAAGAGCCTGTCATGAAGGTCCGTAACTCTTTGAAATCGCTGCGTGGCCGCCACCGCGCCAACCGCCTGGTGCGGCGCAAGGGCCGGGTCTACGTGATCAACAAGGTGCAGCGCCGGTTCAAGGCGCGTCAGGGCTGATCCGCCCACCGGCGGCCGCGGGCCGCAACTTTCAGCGTTCACTGCCCGAAATGCCATCTTGCCGCCGCGCGGCGGGCGTCTAAATTTGCGGCCATGAGCCAGCGATTCCACGCCGCCGCTGCCGCAGCTCTCGCCGTTGCGCTTTCGATCCAGGCTGCGCCGGCTGTCGCGCAGCAGGTGGTGCCGCCGCCCGGGTCTTCGGGCGATGCCATCGAGTCGATGCAGGCGCCGAAGGACCTGCCGCGCGCTCAGCGCGGCGATCCGGTGCGCAACCTCGACTTCCTGTTCGGCGCGCTCAAGGCCGCGCCCGACGCCGACACCGCCAAGCAGGTCGAGAACCGCATCTGGGCGCTGTGGCTCGCCTCCGGCAGCGACACCGCCAATCTCCTGATGATGCGGGTCAAGACCGCGATCGAGGCCAAGGACCTCGACCTGGCAATCAAGCTTCTCGACTCCGTCGTTCAGATCAAGCCGGATTATGTCGAAGCCTGGAACCGGCGTGCGACACTGCATTACATGCGCAAGGACTTCGGGAAATCGATGGAAGACATCCGGCAGGTTCTGTTGCTGGAGCCGCGGCACTTCGGCGCCATGTCGGGTCTCGGCATGATCCTGCAGGAGTTCGGCGACGAGCGGCGCGCGCTTGCGGCGTTCCGCAAGGCGCTCGAGATTTACCCGCACCTGCCGAAGATTCCCGAGGCAGTGAAGGCCCTCACCGAGAAGGTCGACGGCCGGGATATCTGACGGCGCTGTCCGCCGCCAAGGCCTGTCGACCCTGCGCGCTACTCCCGTTCCGCTTCCGCTCCCACGAATGCAATCCGCAGCATGTTGGTCGCGCCCGGCGTGCCGAGCGGCAGGCCCGCAACGATGATGATGCGCCGGCCGGCCTTGGCGAAGCCGTCCTTGAACGCGAGCCGGCACGCGCGCTCCACCATGTCGTCCTGGTCTCTAGCGTCCTCCGCGACCACGCAATGAATGCCCCAGGCAACGGAAAGCTTGCGGCCGGTCGCGACATTGGGCGAGATCGCGACGATCGACACCTGCGGCCGCTCGCGCGCCACGCGCAGGCCCGTGGAGCCCGACGAGGTCCAGCACACGATTGCGGAAAGGTCGATCGTCTCGGCGATCTGGCGCGCGGCGGCGGCGATGGCGTCGGCGCCGGTGGCCTCCGGCTCGGCGTGCTGCGCCTTCATGATCGTATGATAGGTGTCCTCGCTTTCGACCTCTTCGGCAATCCGGTTCATGGTCGTGACGGCTTCGACCGGGAACTGCCCGGCGGCCGATTCCGCCGACAGCATCACGGCGTCCGCACCGTCGAAAATCGCGGTCGCGACGTCGGACACTTCCGCGCGCGTCGGCACCGGGCTCGTGATCATGCTTTCCAGCATCTGGGTCGCGACCACGACCGGCTTGCCGGCGCGGCGAGCGGCGCGCGTAAGCTGCTTCTGGATGCCGGGCACCTTTTCGAGCGGCAGTTCCACGCCGAGGTCGCCGCGCGCCACCATGATGGCGTCGGTGAGGTCCAGGATTTCATCCAGCCGATGCACCGCTTGCGGCTTCTCGATCTTCGCCATCACGGCGGCGCGGCCGCGGGTGATCTTCTTGGCTTCGGCGATGTCGTCGGGCCGCTGGATGAACGACAGGCCGACCCAGTCGATGCTGGCGTCGAGTGCCGCGTCGAGGTCCGAGCGGTCCTTGGGGGTCAGCGCGGAGAACGGGATCACGGTATCGGGCAGGCTCACGCCCTTGCGGTCGCTGAGCTTGCCGCCGACCTCGACCCGCGTGACGATGCGCTGTGCCGACTTCTCCGTCGCCACCAGCCTGACCTTGCCGTCGTCGAGCAGCAGGGTGTGCCCCGGTTCGATGCCCGCGAAAATCTCCGGGTGCGGCAGGTGCACGCGCCTGGCGTCGCCCGGCGTGGCATCGGCATCGAACGCGAACACCGCGCCGTTGTCGAGCATGACCGAGCCGCCGGCGAAGGCGCCGACGCGGAGCTTGGGACCTTGAAGATCGACCAGGATCCCGATCGGCCGGTTGTTCTGCTTTTCCACTTGCCGGATCGCGGCCACCAGCTCGCGCATGCGGTCGTGCGACGAGTGGCTCATGTTGATGCGGAACACGTCGGCGCCGGCCTGGAACAACCGTGCGATCGTCTCGGCATTGCCGGAGGCGGGGCCGAGCGTGGCCACGATCTTGGTGCGGCGAAGGCGTCTCATCGGCCGGGCGTCCTCGGAATCTGTGCCGGGCCCTGGCGGCCCGGCGTCGGCAGCAGCGGGGTGCCGGGCGTCAGCGGGCGCTGCGCCGGGCCGTCGGCGGTCTCGGTCAACTGCACCGTCCAGGCGGTCTGCCGCTCGCCGGTGTCGACCTCGAAGAACCCGGTTCGGTCGAAACCGCGCGCCAGGCAATCCTCGGTGCCGCGGATGGTGAATTCCTTGTCGCGTGTGCACATATGGGCGCGGCCCGACCATTCGCCGCCGCGGTCATAGTCGATCGCATAGATATAATAGTAGCGGGCGACCAGCGTGCCTTTCAGCAAGGTCTCGCAGGATCGCGCGGAGAGATTCCACCAGCCCTCGGTGACCCAGCCGCCGTCGGGATCGCGGTACCCGATGGCGACGCCGACACGGCTCCCGGTGTTGTTGCAAATGTTGAAGTCGGCCAGCGCCGGAACCGGGGCGAGCAATGCGGCGGTGACGAACGACAAGAGCCGGGGCGAGTTGAAGGCAGACATGGCCGAAGTGCGGTGCCGTTGCGTCACGAACGCGCTCTTACGGTGAAGGGATTGATGTCTGGACCGTGACTCGCGCGAATCTTTGGCATTGCTCCAAGGCCACGGGTATCGCGTGAAGGCTTACGCGCTGTCAACGACAATGGCGCGAAAGTCGTTCACGTTGGTGCAGGTCGGGCCGGTCTCCACAAGGCCGCCGAGCCGCGAAAAGAAGCCGGTTGAATCGTTGTCGGCGAGAAACGCGGCCGGATCGAGGCCGTGGGCGCGGGCCCTGGCGAGGGTGCCGGGATCGATCGCGGCGCCGGCGGGATCGTCACTCGAACCCGCGCCGCCGTCGGTGCCGTCGGTGTCGGCGGCCAGTGCCGAAATCCCGGGCGCGCCGCCGAGCGCGACGGCAAGCGCGAGCGCGTATTCCTGGTTCGGTCCGCCCCGGCCGCGGCCGCGGATCGTCACCGTCAGTTCGCCGCCCGACAGGATGACTGCGCGGCGGCCCTGCGCTTGCAGAGCGAGCGCCTGCCTGGCGTGTTCGGCCGCTACCGCGCGCGCCTCGCCTTCGATCCGGTCGCCCAGCATGACGCATTCGTAACCGGCTTCGCGCACCGCAGCTTCCGCCGCCCGGAATGCTTCGGCCGGGCGCGCGACCAGCGCAAAGGACGTGCCCGCGAAAACCGGATCTCCGGACTTCGGCGTCTCGTTGGCGGGGTCGGCGAGCGCGCGCGCTACCGCATCGGGCAGCGTGAGCGCAAAGCGTGCGGCGACTGCGCGGGCATCCGCGAGCGTCGTCGAGTCGGGCACGGTCGGACCGGAACCGATGGTCGCCGGATCGTCGCCCGGCACGTCCGAGATCGCGAGCGTCACGACGCGCGCCGGCCGGGCGAGGCGGGCGAGCCGTCCGCCCTTGATCCGCGACAGGTGTTTGCGGACCGTGTTGATCTCGCCGATGTTGGCGCCCGACCGCAGCAGCGCGCGCGTCACCGCCTGCTTGTCGGCAAAGCTTACGCCGTGCGCAGGCGCGATCCAGTTGGCGGAGGCGCCGCCGGACAGCAGCACGAGCACGATATCGTCGGCGCGCGCGCCGGCGGCGATTTCGAGAACGCGTCCGGTCGCGGCCAGGCCCGCGGCGTCGGGCACGGGATGGCCGGCTTCGATCGTCTCGATGTTCTCGGTCAGCCGGGCATAGCCATGACGCGTCACGGCAAGTCCGGTCATCCGCTCCGGTGCAAGCCGTACGACGTCGCGGTAATGACGTTCCGCCGTCTCGCTCATCGAACCCGCCGCCTTGCCGGCTGCCAGTACGATCAGCCGCCCCGAGAGCGGCGGTTCCGGCAGATGCGGGGCGAGGCAGGTCGAGGGATGCGCTGCGGCCACGGCGCGCTCCAACAGTCGCCTCAACAGGTCGCCTGCGGCGTGGTGACCCCCATTTTGTTCCATTCCGACCCCAATTCGTCCCAAGGCGCCGAACATGCGAGAATTTCAAACATTTTATCGCAGGCGGCGGCTGCCGCGCCGATGAAATACCCCTATAATTTTCTTAACGGCCGGTCGCAAAGTGCTGTCTCTGGGGGCGGTATGGGCGGCAGGGCAACCAAGCCGCGAGCGATCCGTTTGTCGGCCGCGGCGGTCCCTGCATCGGGTGACCAACGGAGCGGGGACGACTGACGAAAGCAACCGGCCGGGTCGGTCCGAAGCGGTTAACCGCGGCGGCCATATCCGTTTGACGGCGCGGGCCTACCGGCCTTTGTAGCGGCTTCGGGTCGCGGTCCGCGAAATTCGATCAAGAGCAATGCCGGCAAAAGCCGGTTGGGACGTTAACCAAGAAGGATGACTGCGATGCGGATGAGAAGTTTGGTCGCGCTCGGCGCGATGGCCGTCGTTGGCTGGGTCTTGCCAGCCTCGGCGCAGGATTCGATCAAGATCGGCTGGTCGATTTCGAAGACCGGGCCGTTCGCGGCCGGCGCGAGCGTCACCACGCTGCCCAACTACCAGGTCTGGGTGAAGGACGTGAACGACGCCGGCGGCATCATGCTGAAGTCGATCGGCAAGCGCGTGAAGGTCGAAGTCGTCGAATACGACGACCGCAGCAATTCCGAAGAGATGATCAAGGCAATCGAGCGCCTCGCCACCCAGGACAAGGTCGACTTCATCCTGCCGCCTTGGAGCACGGGCCTGAATCTCGCCGCCGCGCCGGTGTTTCACCAGCTCGGCTATCCGCAGCTCGCGGTGACCGCGAACACCAACCGTGCGCTGGAGATGACCAAGCGCTGGCCGGGGCTGTCGTTCTGGCTTGGCCTGCCGTCCGAGCTTGTCGACGGTCTGGTCGAGACGCTCACCAAGCTGCAGAAGGACGGCAAGATCGGCAAGAAAGTGGCGCTGCTTGCGGTGTCCGACCAGTTCGGAATCGAGCAGGCCACGGCCGCGCGCGCGGGCCTCAAGAAGGCCGGCTTCGAACTCACCTACGATCGCTCGTATCCGCTCGGCACGCAGGACATGCAGCCGGTGCTTAAGGACGCGATGGCGGGCTCGCCCGACACGATGGTCGCGTTCAGCTATCCGCCGGACACGTTCGGCATCACCGAGACGGCCCGCGTGATCGGTTTCAATCCGAAGGTGTTCTTCGTCGGCGTCGGTACCGCATTCCCGGCCTTCAAGGGCAAGTTCCAGGCGAATGCCGAAGGCGTCATGGGCATTGGCGGCTCGAACGCCGATCTGCCGGGCGTGAAGAACTACATCGAGCATCACCGCAAGATCATCGGCCGCGAGCCGGATCGCTGGGCGAGCCCGATCACTTACGCGAGCCTCCAGGTGCTTCAGCAGGCGATCGAGCGGGTCGGCAAGATCGACCGCGCCGCCGTGATCAAGGAGATCAACAGCGGTACGTTCGAGACGATCATCGGCCCGGTGAAGCTTGAGAACGGTCTGAACAAGAACTTCTGGGCCGTCGGCCAATGGCAGGGCAACAACTTCTACGGCGTCGCGCCGGTCGCAAAGCAGGGCGCTCGCGCCCCGATCGTGCCGAAGCCGGCGTTCAAGTAAGGGACCCGCCGTAGCGACGGGATTGTGATGCTTGCGTTAGACATCCTGCTGTCCGGGCTGATCCTCGGCGGCATGTATGCACTCACCGCACTGGGGCTCACGCTCCAGTACGGTGTGGCGCGCATCATGAACCTGTCCTATGGCGAATTCCTGGTCGCTGCGGCGTTCTTTGCCTACTGGTGCTTCGTAGGCTTGGCGGTGAACCCGCTGGTCGGGCTCATCGTCGTCGTTCCGCTGGCCTTCGTGCTCAACTGGGCCATCTATCACATCCTGCTCACGCCGCTGGTCCGGCGGGCGAAGAACCGCGACATGCTGGAGGTGGACTCGATCCTGGCCACCTTCGGTCTTCTGTTCGTGGTCCAGGGCGTGATGCTGGTGGTATTCGGCGGCCAGTATCACACCTATTCGTTTCTTTCGATCCCGCTTCAGATCGTCGGCGTGACGGTCCCGATCAATCGTCTGCTGGCGTTCGGCGTGGCGATTGCAATCGGGCTTGCCGCCTATCTTGCGCTTAAGCACACGCGCGCCGGCACCGCGATCCGCGCCGTGGCGGTCAGCCCCGAGTCGGCGCAACTGTCGGCCATCGACGTGCGCGCGGCGGCGGCGTTTGCATTCGCGCTCGGCGGCGCGCTGGTCGCGGCGGCCGGCGTGCTGGTGTCGATGTTCCTGACCTTCAGCGCGGCGATGGGCGTCAACTTCACCATGAAAGCGCTGATCGTCGTCATCATGGGCGGCGTCGGCAACATGATGGGCGCCCTGGTCGCGGGCCTGCTGCTCGGCGTCGCGGAAACGATGGTGGCGCGTCTCGGCGATCCGGGGCTTACGCTCGCCGCGACGTTCGCGCTGTTCTTGATAGTTCTCCTGGTGCGGCCAACGGGGCTCTTCGGGAGGTCGGTGCGTTGAGTTTGCGTAACCTGCCGTGGCTCGTCCTCGGCGCCGTGGTGTTGATGCTGGTGGCGGCGTTTCCGCTGGTCGCCAGCGGGTATCACCTCGCGCTCGGCATCAGCTATCTGTATTTCACCGTGCTGGCCACGGCCTGGGCGCTGTTCTCGGGGCCGACCCGCTACATTTCGCTCGCAACGGTCGCGTTCTTCGGCATCGGCGCCTACACGGTGGCGGTGGTCGGCGAAGTGCTGCCGTGGGGCCTCGTGCTCGTGGTCGCGGCGCTGGTCGGCGTCGTCGTGGCGCTGATCGTCGGTCTTTCCACGCTGCGCTTGTCGGGCATCTATTTCGTCATCTTCACCTTCGGCCTCGCGGAGCTGATCCGGCAACTCGTGACCTGGTACGAGGTCAACGTCCATGGGTCGGTGGGCCGCTACATCTTCGTGGAGATTTCCCGGAACGCGATCTATTGGCAGCTGCTTGTCCTGGTGCTGCTGGTGTTCGCCGGCGGCTGGCTGATCAACCGCTCGCGGCTGGGCCTCGCGCTGCGGGTCATCGGCGAAGACGAGACCGTGGCGCGCCACGCCGGCATCGACACGACGCTTGCGAAACTGACTCTGTTCGCCGTGAGCGCCGCCTTCATGACTGTCACCGGCGCGATCATGGCGCCGCGCTGGACCTACATCGATCCGACCATCGCGTTCAATCCGATGCTGTCGTTCCAGGTTGTGATCATGGCGCTGTTGGGCGGTGCGGGATCGCTGTTCGGCCCGCTGCTCGGAGTCGTTCCGCTGGTGATCCTGTTCGATGTGCTGTCGGCCTACTTTCCGAACTACTTCAGCATCCTGCTCGGACTGGTCTTCATTCTGATCGTCTACGGGCTGCCGCAGGGCGTCGTCGGCCTGGTCCAGAAGCACTGGCCGCGCGCGCTGAAGCTGCAGGCCGGGACTGTCCCTGTGGCCGCGCGCGCCGCGCAGCCGCGATCGCTGCTCAGCGTGGATCGGCTGCGCAAGACCTTCGGCGGCCTGGTTGCAGTGGACGACCTGTCGTTTCGGGTCGAGCCCGGCGAGATCGTCGGCCTGATCGGCCCGAACGGATCGGGCAAGACCACGGTGCTCAACATGATTTCCGGTGCGCTTGCGCCGAACGCCGGCCATGTCCGGTTCAAAGGCCGGGACATCTCGGGCGCGAGCCCCTTCAAGATCGCGCGCCTCGGCGTGGCGCGGACGTTCCAGCTTGTCCGCGTGCTGCCGACCATGAGCGTGGCCGAGAACGTGCTGGCGTCGCTGTCGCATCGCGCGCACCCGCTGTGGGGCGCCGACGCGGAACGAGCCGCGCAGGCGCTGCTGGAGCGCGTCGGACTCGGCGACAAGGCCGCCATGTTCGCCGACCAGCTCACCTATATCGATCAGAAGCGGCTCGAACTCGCCCGTGCGCTCGCGCTCGAGCCCGATCTGCTGCTGCTCGACGAGTGGCTCGCGGGCCTCAATCCGACCGAGCTCGGCGAGGGCATCGCGCTGATCCGCTCGCTGCAGGACTCCGGCCTGACCGTTATCCTGGTCGAGCACGTCATGGACGCGATCCGCTCGCTGTGCGGCCGCTGCATCGTCATGAACGCCGGCAGGAAGATCGCCGACGGTCCGCCGGACGTGGTGCTTTCCGACCGGGAGGTTGTGAGCGCGTATCTGGGAGAGGCCGATGCTTGAGATCGGCAATCTCTCCGTCTTTTACGGCAAGCATCAGGCGCTGGCCGAAGTGGCGCTCAATGTCGGCCGCGGCGAGATCGTGACCATCCTCGGCGCCAACGGCGCCGGAAAGACGACCTTGCTCAAGGCCATTGCCGGGATCGTGCCCGTGCAGCCTGGAGCGACGCGTACGCTGGACGGCAACAGCCTCGACGGCCTTGAGCCGCGGGAGATCGTCGAGGCCGGCATCGCGCTTGTGCCCGAGGGCAGGGGCCTGTTTCCCGACCTGACGGTGCGCGAGAACCTGGCGCTCGGCGCCTACGCCGTTCGGGCGCGGGCGTCGGAGGCCGAGAACCTGACGCGGGTGCTGGCGCTGTTTCCGCGCCTGCAGGAGCGTTTCGGCCAATACGTCCGCACCATGAGCGGCGGCGAGCAGCAGATGGTCGCGATCGGCCGCGCGCTGATGACCTCGCCGGAAATCCTTCTGCTCGACGAGCCTTCGCTGGGCCTTGCTCCCATCATGTGCACGGAGCTGTTCGCGGCCTTGGCGCGGGTGCGCGAGACCGGGATGGGCGTGCTGCTGGTGGAGCAGAACGCCAAGCAGAGTCTGAAGATCGCCGACCGCGGCTATCTGATCGAGTCCGGCCGGATTGTCGGCTCGGGCACGACGGCGGTGCTGAAGGACGATCCGGCGGTACAGCGCGCCTATCTCGGTGCGGGATCGGTCCATGTTGCCGCTCCTGCGCCTGCGCACGCGCCGGACGCGCCGCAGCCGCGCCCGGCCAGCTTGTCCGCGGCGGCGACGCCGCCGTCCGCCATTGAATCGAGGGCCGCGCCACCCGCTGTGGCGTCCGGCCCTGTTGTCAGTCCAACACCTCGACGGGAGAGTGTCATGAAAAACGTCAGCCTGCTGATCGGCGAGCGTGAGGTGAACGCAGCCGACGGCCGCACCTTCGACCGCATCGACCCCTATACCGGCGCGGTCGCGACCCGCGCCGCGGCGGCCTCGGTCGCCGACGCGATCGCGGCCGCCGATGCGGCAGCCGCTGCGTTCCCCGCCTGGTCGGCGATGGGCCCGGGCGAACGGCGCGGGCTGCTGCTCAAGGCCGCGGACCTGCTCGACGCCAAGGGCGCGGAATTCTCCGAAATGATGACCGCGGAATGCGGCGCCATCGGTCCGTGGGGTCACTTCAACAGCCACTTCGCGGCGAGCCTGATGCGCGAAGCCGCGTCCATGACCACCCAGGTCACGGGCGAGGTCATCCCGTCCGACAAGCCCAACAGCTTCGCCATGGCGATCCGCCAGCCGGTCGGCGTGGTGTTCGGCATGGCGCCGTGGAATGCGCCGGTGATCCTCGGCGTGCGCGCCATCGCGATGCCGCTCGCCTGCGGCAACACGGTGGTGCTGAAGGCGTCCGAGATGTGCCCGGGCACGCACAGCCTGATCGGCAAGATCATGCGCGAGGCGGGCCTGCCGCCCGGCGTGGTCAATGTCGTGACCAATGCGCCCGCCGACGCCCCCAAGGTTGTCGAGACGCTGATCTCGCATCCGGCGGTGCGGCGCGTGAACTTCACCGGCTCGACCCGCGTCGGCCGGATCATCGCCGAGACCGCCGCGCGCTACCTGAAGCCTGTGCTGCTGGAGCTCGGCGGCAAGGCGCCGATGGTGATCCTCGACGACGCCGACATCGACGCCGCGGTCAATGCGGCAGCCTTCGGCTGCTTCGCCAACATGGGCCAGATCTGCATGTCGACCGAGCGCATCGTGGTCGACGAGAAGATCGCCGATGCGTTCGTCGAGAAGTTCGCCTCCAAGGCCCGCCAGCTTCCCTACGGCGACCCGCGCGGCCACGTCATCCTCGGCGCGCTGGTGACGCCGGAGGCGGCGGCCCGCAACAAGGAACTGCTGGACGACGCGGTGGCCAAGGGCGCGCGCGTCGCAGCCGGCGGCTCGTTCAACGGCGCGGTGGTCAGCGCCACGGTGGTCGACCGGGTGACGCCGAATATGCGGCTCTATTCGGAGGAGTCGTTCGGGCCGGTGAAGGCGGTGGTGCGCGTCAAGGGTGACGAGGAGGCGCTTCGCATCGCCAACGACACCGAATACGGCCTGTCCGCGTCGGTGTTCAGCCGCGACATCCCGCGCGCGCTCGCCGTCGCCAAGCGCATCCAGTCCGGCATCTGCCACATCAACGCGCCGACGGTGCACGATGAGGGCCAGATGCCGTTCGGCGGCACCAAGGCCTCGGGCTACGGCCGGTTCGGCGGCAAGGCCGCGATCGACGAGTTCACCGAACTGCGCTGGATCACCATCCAGACCGGACCGCATCCGTATCCGTTCTGACGGGCAGGCCCTTCAAACCGCTCCGTTGCGCGTCTATCTTGAACGCAACGGAGGACCGTCATGGACGACAAGACCCGGATCGAGCTTGAGGCCGCCGTCTACCGGCGCCTGGTCGAGCATCTGCGCGCGCGAACCGACGTGCAGAACATCGACATGATGAATCTTGCGGGCTTCTGCCGCAATTGCCTGTCGAACTGGATGAAGGATGCGGCCGACGCCCAGAGCATCCCGATGACCAAGGACCAGAGCCGCGAGATCGTTTACGGCGAGCCGTTCGAGCAGTGGAAGGCGAAGCACCAAAAGGAAGCCTCGGCCGAGCAGAAGGCCGCATTCGAGAAGTCATCCGCGGCGCACAAGCACTGACGCCGGCTCATCCGAGCGCCGACCGTGACCCGGCCGCCCCGACAGATGCACCTCGGCATGTTCCTTCAGGGGGCGGGGCACCATGTTGCCGGGTGGCGTTATCCCGGCGCGGACTCGGGCAGCGAGAACGTGCCGCATCTGGTGCGGCAGGCGGTGACCGCCGAGCGCGCCAAGTTCGACATGGTGTTCCTGGCCGACGGCCTGACCAGCGGCGAGGACGGCCATCCGTCGCAGATCGCGCGGCTTGAGCCGCTGCAGGTGCTCGCGACATTTGCCACGGCGACCAGCCGGATCGGCCTCGCCGCCACCGTCTCGACCACCTACGGCGAGCCGTTTCATCTGGCGCGCGCGTTCGCGTCGCTCGATCATTTGAGCAAGGGACGCGCCGCCTGGAACGCTGTGACGACGTCCTACACCAGCACCGGAGAGAATTTCGGGATCAAGCATCCCGTGCACGCCGACCGCTACGCCATCGCCGAGGAGTTCATCGACGTCGTCCGGGGGTTGTGGGATTCCTGGGACGACGATGCGTTTCCGCGGGACAAGACGTCCGGCGTGTTTGCCGACCGCACGAAGCGCCACGTGCTCGATCACAAGGGCGAATACTTTTCCGTCAAAGGTCCGCTCAACACCTCGCGCCCGCCGCAGGGCCACCCGATCGTGGTGCAGTCCGGTTCGTCCGACGCGGGCCAACGGCTGGCCGCGCGCACGGCAGACGTGGTCTTCACCGCCCACCAAAGCCTCGAAAGCGCGCAAGGCTTCTATCGCGAACTGAAGGGCCGGCTTTCGGCGTTCGGCCGCGCGCCCGAGTCGCTCGCCATCATGCCGGGGTTTCTTCCGGTGCTCGGCGGCACGGAAAAGGAGGCGCGCGACAAGCTCGCGCTGCTCGACGGCTGGACCGACCAGAGCAAGGTGGTCCCGATGCTGTCCGACCGGCTGGGTCACGACATCTCGGGCTACGATCTCGACGGGCCGCTGCCGGAGCTTCCGGTCTCGGAGCAGATGCAAAGCCGCGCCAAGCTGCTCACCGATGCCGCGCGGCGGGACAATCTCACGCTGCGGCAGCTCGCGCAGATCGTCGCGACCGGCCGCGGGCACTACGTGATGTGCGGCTCGCCCGAGCAGATCGCGGACCGGATGGAGCAGTGGTTTACGGAGGGCGGGGCCGACGGCTTCAACGTCATGCCGCTGTATTTTCCCGGCGGCCTGGACGATTTCGCGAACGGCGTGATCCCGATTCTGCAGCGGCGGGGCCTGTTCCGCACCGAGTACGAAGGTGCGACATTGCGGGACCATTTCGGATTCCCGCGTCCGCCCAATCCAAACAGCGCTGCCGCGCGGCGCGGAGGCGCCCGCGCCTAGAGATTGCCGCCGGATCGACGCCATCGAGAACAGGACCGTTCATGCCGCCAAGAATCATCGTCGTCCCGCCGTCGTTTGCCGAGATCGGCGAGCTCGCGCGGCAAATGGCGCCGACGGGTTTCGACACCCTGGTTGCGAACGGACGCGCCGAGGTCGAGGCGGCGCTGCCTGCGGCGGAATACGTCGTGTGCTATCCGAGCCTGCGGACCGACGACGCGTTCTTCGCCGCCGCGCCGAAGCTGAAGCTGTTTCAACTGCTCAGCGCCGGCTACGACGACGTCGATATCGAGGCCGCGCGGCGCGCCGGCGTGCCGGTCAGCAACAACGGCGGCGCCAACGCCATTTCGGTCGCCGAACACGCCATCATGCTGATGCTCGGCGTGTCGCGCCGCGTGATCTGGCAGCACAACAACGTGACTGCGGGGCGCTGGCGCGGCAACGGGCCGGCACCGCGCATGTACGAGATTTTCGACAAGACGCTCGGCATCGTGGGGCTCGGCACCATCGGCAAGAAGGTGACGCGGCTCGCCCGCGCCTTCGGCATGCGGGTGCAGTATTACGACATTGTGCGCCTGCCCGAGCATGAAGAGGACGCGCTCGGCGTGCGCTTCCGGCTGTTCGGCGAATTGCTGCGCACCTCCGACATCGTGTCGCTGCACGTGCCGCTCAACGAGACCACGCGCCACATGATCGGGGCGGCGGAACTGGCGATGCTCAAGCCCGAGGCGATTGTCGTGAACACCAGCCGCGGGCCGGTGATCGACGAGACGGCCCTGACGCGGGCGCTCGCCGACCGCAAGCTGTTCGGCGCGGGCCTCGACGTGTTCGACCGGGAGCCGCCGCCGCCCGACAATCCGCTGTTCAAGCTCGACAACGTGCTGCTGACCTCGCATTTCGCGGGGCCGGCATGGGACAACCAGGTCGCGCGGCTCCGCAACGCCTACGACAACGTCCAGCGCGTGCATCGCGGCGAGAAGCCGCTTTGGGTGGTACCGGAGCTGGCGGAGTTGGTTGAATGAATGCGCCACATGGTCATGGCCGGGCATCGCCCGTCGAAGACGGGCGTGAACGCACTCGTGTTCCGGCCATCCCGATTGGGTTGTCACTGTGCATAATAGATCGGGATGACCGGGTCACGGCGCTTCGCGCCGGCCCGGTGATGACCCGGAAGAGGGAGGTACACCCATGAACGGCGCTCAGGTCGTTGCCGAAATCCTCAAGCGCGAGGGAACCGACTTCCTCTCCTGCTACCCGCGCAATCCGATCATCGAGCCGTGCGCGGTCCTCGACATCCGCCCGATCCTGTGCCGGCAGGAGCGCGTCGGCGTCGGCCTTGCCGACGGCTACAGCCGCATCAAACGCGGCAAGAAGAACGGCGTGTTCGCGGCCCAGGCCGGTCCCGGCATCGAGAACGCGTTCCCGGGCATCGCGCAAGCGTTCACCGAGAACGTGCCGCTGCTGATCGTGTCGGCCGGGCTCGCGCTGTCGCGGCAGTATCTGCATCCGGTGTTCCGCGCCGCGCAGGTCTACAAGCCGGTGACCAAATGGTCGGCGCTGGCGCACAACGTGCAGGAACTGCCGGACCTGATGCGGCGCGCCTACCACGCCATGCGCTCGGGCAAGGCCGGGCCGGTGCTGGTCGAAATTCCCGACGAGGTGTTCGAAGCCGAGTTCAGGGGCGAGCTCGACTACGTGCCGGTGCCGGTGCAGCGCGCCGCGCCCGATCCGGACGCGGTGAAGAAGGCCGCGCAGATGCTGCTCGCCGCGAAGAATCCGTTGATCCTTGCGGGCGCCGGCATCCACTATGCCGAGGCCGCGGAGCGGCTCGCCGCACTCGCCGAACTCATTCCGGCGCCGGTCGCGACCACCAATCCGGGCAAGAGCGCGATCGCGGAAAGCCATCCGCTGTCGCTCGGCGCGTCCACCCGCTCGCGTCCCAAGATGTACACCGACTTCATGGCCAAGGCCGACGTTGTGTTCGCGGTCGGTTCGAGCCTGACCAAGACGCCGTTCGGTCCCGGCGTGCCGGCCGGCAAGACCATCGTCCATTCGACCAACGACGCCGGCGACGTGAACAAGGAGTACCGCGCCGATCGGGCTGTGATCGGCGATGCGGGCCTGGTGCTCGACGCGCTGATCGCCGAGGTGGAGAGGCAGAAGGGCCAGAAGGGCACGGCGGCCGGCGGCAACGCGCTCGCCTCGCTCAAGGAGGAGATCGCCGCCGGCAAGAAGGCCTGGCTTGCGGAGTGGGCGAAGTTCCTCGATTCCGACGAGATGCCGCTCAACCAGTACCGCGTCATCCGCGAGATGATGCGGACCATGGACCGCGACAACGTCATCATGACCCACGACTCCGGCAGCCCGCGCGAGCAGATGATGCCGTTTTGGGAGACCACGGCGGCGGGCTCCTACATGGGCTGGGGCAAGTCCACCCAGCTCGGCTACGGGCTCGGCATCACCATGGGCGCGAAGCTCGCGGCGCCCAAGAAGCTCTGCGTCAACGTGATGGGCGATGCCGCAATCGGCATGACCGGCATGGACATCGAGACGGCCGCGCGCAACAAGATCGCGATCCTCACCGTCGTGTTCAACAACGGCGTGATGGGCGCCGAGCGCGATGTGCTGAAAATCTCCGATGAGAAGTACGGCTCGATGACCGTCGGCGGCAACTACACCAAGGTGGCCGAGGGCCTGAACGTCGCCGCGCGCCGGGTCGAGAAGCCCGGCGACATTCCGGGCGCGATCAAGGAGGCGGTCGGCGTGACCGAGAAGGGATCGCCGTTCCTCCTGGAGTTCGTGGTCAAGGAAGGCCGCGACTTCTCGCGCTACAATCTGCTGGGACTGTAGCCGCGTGTCCCGGGTCTGCAGCGCACCATTCGCTTCGCTCGTGCTGTGCAGCGCCCTGGACACGCGCCGAACATGCGTTACCCACATTCCGGCCTGTGGATGACGGGGGCGGCGCGGCCAAAGCCTTGTCCGCACGGCTGGAATTCCCGAAACCTCAAGGTGCAGCGGCGGGGGCAGTCCCCGCCTGCGAACGCATCGGGAGTGTCCATGTCCGCCGTAGAACAAGAGCGTCCGGAAGCCGCCAAGACCCGTTTTGCGAAGGATCAGCTCAAGGCCTTCGTCGAGCGCATCGAGCGGCTGGAGGAAGAAAAGAAGGCGATTTCCGACGATATTCGCGACGTCTATGCGGAGTCCAAATCCAGCGGTTTCGACGTCAAGGCGCTGCGAGCGGTCATCAAGCTGCGCAAGCAGGAGCCCCAGGAGCGCAACGAACACCAGCTCATCCTGGACACCTACCTGAGCGCGCTCGGCATGCTGCCGGCGTAACTCGCGGCTGCGGGTTAAAGCCCCAGATAAAATTTGCGGATCAGGTCGTTGTTGTTGAGTTCCTCGGCCGAGCGGCCTTCGAACTCGATCTTGCCGTGGACGATGACATAGCCGCGGTCGGCGATCCGCAGCGCCTGCGTGAAGTTCTGCTCGGCCATCAGCACGGTGAGGTTCAGGCGTTCTTTCAGCTCCTTGATCTTCTCGATGGTGCGCGCCACCAGGATCGGGGCGAGGCCGACCGAAGGCTCGTCCACCAGCAGGATCCTGGGCGCAAGCATCAGCGCGCGGCCGAGCGCCAGCATCTGCTGCTCGCCGCCGGACATGGAGCCTGCGAGCTGGCTGCGGCGCTCCGCAAGACGCGGAAACGTCTCGAAGCAGGCGTCCAGGTTCTGCCTGATCTGCGCGCGCGCGGTCGGCCGGTAGGCGCCGAGCGCGAGGTTCTCCTCGACCGTGAGCTTCGGGAACAGCCGCCGTCCTTCGGGCACCAGCGCGATGCCGAGGTCGACGATCTGCTCGGTCGTGAGGCTCGTCAGGTCGTGTTTCACGCCGTCGATCTCGGCGACGATGCGCCCGGCGCGCGGCCGCACGATGCCCATGATGCATTTCATGAGCGTGCTCTTGCCGTTGCCATTGGTGCCGAGCAGCACGACGGTCTCGCCCGCGTTGACCTGCATCGACACGTCTTCGAGCACGCGCACCGCGCCGTAGGCCGCATCGACCGTAGATATGGTGATGCTACTGGCCAAGATAGGCCCCTATGACTTCGGGGTTGTTGACCACGTCGTCCGGCTTGCCGTCGGCGATCTTCTTGCCGGAAACCAGCACCACCAGCCGCTGCGAAAACGCCATCACCGCGCGCATGATGTGCTCGATCATGATGATGGTGATGCCGCGCTCGTTGAGCTTGATCAGCAGCGCGACGATCTCGCTGACCTCGGACTGCGACAGCCCGGCCATCGCCTCGTCGGCGATCAGGAGCTTGGGATCGGCGGCGAGCGCGCGGGCGAGTTCCAGCTTGCGCATCTCGACCTGCGTGAGGTCGCGCGGCAGCTTGTCGGCCTTTGCGGCGAGGCCGACCATGCCGGCGAGCTCGGTGCAGCGGGCGTCGATTTCGGCGGAGGTGAGGTGCCGCCCCGGCCGCGCATTCACAGTGTAAATCAGCGGGATCCGCAGGTTCTGCTTGACGGTGAGCGTGCCGAACGGGCGCGGAAGCTGGAAGCTCCTGGCCATGCCGCGATGGGTCCGCTCGTGCGCCAGCAGCCCGTTCATGTCGTGGCCGTCGAATTGGACGGTCCCCACCTCGTTGGTCAGCGTGCCGCACATGCAATTGACCAGCGTCGACTTGCCGGAGCCGTTCGGCCCGATCAGCCCGACACGCTCGCCTTGCGCGACCGTAAGGTCGATGCCGTCGAGCGCGACGAATCCGCCGAAGCGCTTGCCCAGGCCCTGGACTTGCAGCAACGCGCTCACGGCGTCGCCTCCCGTTCCTCCATCGGCCGGTACAGCGCGGTGACATCGGGCTTTTGCAGGAACCAGATGCCGACGACGTCGACGGCGATCGCGATCGCATGAACCGAGATGCTGAACGATGAACTGTCGAGCCAAATGAAGATGAAGGACAGCGGAATGGAGGCTGCCAGCGCCGCGGTGCTAACCGTGACTGCCCAGCCTTCGATCTTCATCAGCCCGTAGGCCGAGGCCAGATAGACCAGCGAGAGAAACAGCGCGAACACGCCCACGCTCGCAAGCGCCGCGTTGCGCGCCGCCATCGCGGCCGACAGGCCGAGCACCACCCCGCCGAGCCCCACGACAAAGGTGTAGCCCGCGATCGCGAGCAAGCCGAGCGCGCGTCTGTCGGCCCGCGCCGGCGCGGCCGCCTGCAGGAACTCGCGCACCATGCCGACCACGCCGCTGGGCGCCATGATGACAAATCCGATCAGCAGGAAGCCGACGATGAGCAGATTGACGGCGGACGAAATGGTCACGGTCGCCACTTGCTGGATGATCCCGAGCAGCAGTGCGCCGACCAGCGGACCGATCCAGCTGGTCGTGCCGCCGATCATCGGCATGGCAATCGAATTGACCGCGTAGGCGAGGTTGAAGGCCGAGGACGGTTCCAGATAGCCGATGTAGTAGGGGAACGGCGCGCCGGCCATGCCCATCAGCGCGCCGGAGATCGTGGTTGCAATCAGCTTGAGCCGCAGCGTCGGAACGCCGCAGGCTTCGGCCGCCAGTTCGTCGTCGCGGATGGTCGCAAAGCCGTAGCCGAGCCGGGTGCGCTCGATGGCGCGCGCGGCGGTGAGCGCAACGACGACGAGCACCAGCATGAGCAGGAACAAGTACTGAATGTAGTTGCCGATGATGGGAGCGCTCGGCGGCCGGATGATGTAGGCGCCGCGCGAGCCGCCGACGAAATCCCAGTTCACGATCAGGGTCTGAAGCACGACCGCGAGCGCCAGCGTGGCGATGGCGAAGAACGCGCCGCGCAGCCGCAGCGTCAGGTAGCCGGTGCCAAGCCCGATCAGGCCCGCGATGATCCCGCCAATCACGATGCAGCTCGGCACCGACAGCGGCATCAGCCAGTGCATCAGCGGCGCCAGCGCTTCCGGAAAATAGCGGTCGACGTTGGTGCCGAGCTTGTGCAACGCGACGGTCGCATAGGCGCCCGCGGCGAAGAACGCGGCGGAGCCGAAGTTCACGTAGCCGCAGTAGCCGCCGAGGATGTTCCAGGCGGTGGCGAGCACGATGAAATGCAGCACCGTGTAGCCGGCGAAGAACAGGTAGTCGTTGTTGACCGCACGCAAGGCCGCGAACAGCACCGCGCCGATGACCAGCGAAATCAGCAGGAAGTTGTGCGATCGCACGTCGACGGCTCCCGCCTAGCGTCCCAACAGTCCCGAGGGCCTGAATGCCAGCGTCAACAGCAGGAAGCCGAAGGCCACCGCCGGCGCCCAGGACGGGCCGTAGAAGGTCGAGGTGATGCTTTCGACGATACCGAGCAGGATCGCCCCGATTACCGTGCCGGTCATGCTGCCGAGCCCGCCGAGAACCGCGATTGCAAAGGCGCGGCCGATGAATTCGCGGCCGACCGAAGGCTCGACCGGCTGGATGACGATCAGGAACGCGCCGGCCAGCGCCGCGGTGGCGATCGAAAGCGCAAAGGCGATGCGCTTGATGCGGATCGGATCGACCGCCATGAGCTGCAGCGCCTGCTGGTCCTGGGCGACGGCCATGATCGCGCGGCCGTTGAAGGTGCGCGACAGGTAGACCTGAAGGACCGCCAGCATTCCGAGAGAAATGACGCAGGGGATCAGCATCCGCAGCGGCAGATCGACGAAGCCGAAGCGCAGCGTCTGGTCGATGTAGCCTGCCTTGACGTAGCGATAGTCGACGCCGAACACGAGGATCAGCATGACTTCGGTGACGAACAGCAGCCCGAAGAAGAAGGCGAGGCCGCGCAGCGCGTCCTGCCCGCGTTTTTCGAACGAGACGAAATAGACCTGATAGACGGCGGCCCCCAGCGCGTAGAACGCGGGGAGAACGATGAATGCGGTCAGGATCGGGTCGAGGCCCACCGTCTGGTTGACGATGTAGGCGATATAGGCCCCGAGAATGATGAAGGCCGGGTGCGCGATGTTGACGATGTCGAGAATCCCGAACGAGATCGAAATCCCGACGGTCACGGCGGCATAGAAGCCGCCGAGCAAAAGCCCCGCGATGATGGCATTGATCAGAAGGTCTGCCGTCACGCCGCCCCGCCCCCCAAATTTGCCGGTTGCTTGTTATGTTCGGCACCCGCTTGCGCGGCGAGGGCAGTGTGCAGGATGGGCGGCGGCTTGGCTAGTCCGTCGATTGGGGCGAGGGGATAATCGCGGTCCCGACGCCGGCGCGCGCGGCCCGCGGCGCCGATTGCGGCAACGTCGGTCGGTGCGGCGTCAGGCGCGTGCGCTGCGGACGTTCTCGGGGATCGGCAGCGGCTTGTTGTCGCTGTCGAGGAACTCGATGGTGTTGAAGATCATCTCGCGGTCGCCGAGATTCTCCAGGTCATGGACCTTGAATTCGCCGGGCCCGTAGTTCTCGTGCCGGGTTTCGCCGGGCGCGTAGTCGAGTTCGACCGTCGAGCCGTCCATCAGATGCTGGCGGGCGCGGCCGCCGTTCACCGAGGTCCAGAAATAGTTGAGCACATGGCGGTGGAAGCCCACGCGCTCGCCGGGCTTCAGGCGGATGATCCAGACCCGGACCTTGTCGGTCTCCGACAACAGCTCGGTGCCGACGCAGCCGTTGGGGTTGCGGCTTTCCCGCTCGTATTCGGCGCGAATGTCCGCCGGCCACTGGCCTTGCTCGGAGGCGGCGGTCTTCTTGTCCGTCATGGTCAGGGCCATGGCAATCCTCTGCGGGTTGTTGGCACAATATAGGCGGAAACGCCGGACGGAAAAATGGTCGATGCAGTGCCGGGGGCCGCCGCGCCCAAACGGGCGATCGTGATCGGCGGCTCGATGAGCGGCTTGTTCGCGGGGCTGATGCTGCGGCAGCGCGGGTTCGACGTGCAGATCTACGAGCGCGTCGACAGCGAACTGGCGGGCCGCGGGGCCGGCATCGTCGCCCAGCCCGTCGTGTCGGATATGCTGCGCGCTCTCGGCATCGATCCGGTCGACCTCGGCGTGAAGATGTCGACCCGCCGGGTGCTCGACGTCGACGGCCGGATCGTTTGCGAACACCAGCGGCCGCAGACGCTGACCGCCTGGGAGCGCCTGTACCGGATGCTCCGCGACGCATTCCCCGCGGACCTCTACAAGCGCGGCGTCGGCCTGAAGGGTTTCGAGCAATCGAGCCGCTCGGTCACAGCGCATTTCAGCGACGGCAGCACAGCCGAGGCCGAACTGCTGATCGGCGCCGACGGCATCCGTTCCACGGTCCGGCAACAGGTTTTGCCGGAGCTCGGCCCGCTCTATGCAGGCTATGTCGCCTGGCGCGCGCTGGTGGCGGAAGGTGCGTTTCCGCCGGACATCCACCGCGAGGTATTCGAGTTTCTGACCTTCTGCCTGCCGCCCGGCGAGCAGTTTCTGGGCTATCCGGTCGCGGGGCCGGACAACGATCTGCGGCCGGGCCATCGCCGTTACAACGTGGTCTGGTATCGCCCGGCCGACGAGCGGACCGAGTTGCAATGGCTACTCACCGACGAGCGCGGGACGACGCATACGATCTCGATCCCGCCGCCGCTGATCCGCCGCGATGCGATTGCCGCGATGCGGGCGGCGGCGGAGCGCCTCATCGCGCCGCAGATGCGGGCCGTTGCGCGCCTGATGGATGAGCCGGTGTTGCAGCCGATCTACGATCTCGCGACGCCGCGCATGGCGTTCGGGCGGGTCGCGATCGTCGGGGACGCGGCGTTCGTGGCGCGGCCCCATGTCGGAGCCGGCGTCTCCAAGGCAGCGGAGGACGCCGAGGCGCTCGCCAATGCCGTCGCCATCGAGGATATCGAGCCGGCGCTCAGACGCTTCGAGTCGGAGCGTCTTGCGGTCGGCCACCGGATCATCGAGTGGGCGCGCCATCTCGGCGCTTACCTGCAGGCCACCCGCACCCTGGAAGAGCAGGCGCGCTCGGCCCGCCACAGCACCGCCGAGGCGGTGATCCGCGAGACGGCATTGCTGGATTTTCTGGAGACGTAACGCACGCACCGGCGCGAGCGCTTCTCCGGGCGTTCGCTACAGCCCCAGCAGTCTCTTGGCGTTGCCGCCGCAGATCGCCGCCGTCGTCGAGGCGTCGAAGCCGGTCGAGACGACGTGCTCGACCGGGTCGAAGTCCGTCATGTCGAACGGAAAGTCGGTGCCGAGCACCACATGGTCGGCGCCGAAGGTCTTGACCAGCGCTTCGAGCTGGACCGGCGTAAACACCACGGTGTCGAAGTAGATTTTCTTCAGATAGTGCGTCGGCGGCTTCGGCAGCGCGCCGTGCGAATCCGAGCGTGCGCCCCAGGCGTGGTCGATGCGGCCGTGATAGGCGCCGAGATAGCCGCCGCCGTGGACGGCGAAAATCTTCAGGTTGGGATGCCGCTCCAGAATGCCGTCGAAGATCAGGTAGTGCAACGCGATGGTCGTATCGAGCGGATTGCCGATGACGTTGTTGAAATAGAACCGGCTCAGCCGCCCCGCCTCGGTGAAGCCGTTGGGATGGATCATCACCAGCGCGCCGAGCTCCTCGGCCTTCTTCCAGAACGGCGCGAAGGCCGGGTCCGACAATTCGGCGCCCGCCACGTTGGTCAGGATTTCGACGCCCTTGAACTTGAGCTGCGTCATGCAACGCTCAAGCTCCTTCACCGCTTCGCCGGCGTCCTGCATCGGCACGCTGCCGAGCGCGATCAGCCGGTCCCGGTGCTTGCCAATGTATTCCGCGATGCCGTCGTTGAGCGCGCGCGTCGCCTGCACCGCAATGTCGGCCGGCACGGTGTAATAGATCTGCGGCGGGCCGGGCGAGATCAGCTGCATGTCCACGCCCATGTCGTCCATGACGCGGAAGCGCGCGTCGGTGGCGCGGATGCGGTCGGCGATGTCGGCGGCCTGCTTGGCCATGATCGCCTTGGTCTCGGGGGTCGAGAAATGGTCGAGCGGGACCTTGGACGGATCGATGTGCGGCCCTGCGATTTCGGCGGCGCGCGGCACGGCCACGTGGGCGTGCATGTCGACGGTCAGGGTCTCGGGCCTGGTCTCGCGTCCCGGCCGCCCGCGCTTGCGCGCCGCCGTCGGCTCGTACTTGTTCCAGATGTCGGCCATGCCCGGTCCCCGCTTCGTCGTCGCCGCCCATGCGGCAGGACGTTCCACTAGCCGCTGCACGCGCGGGTTTCAATTGCGTTGGGCAGGCAAGTGGGCAGCGCGTGCGGCGAAATCGGCGTCGGCTTCCGGCCCGTTCGGGCGGCTGATATAGTTCAGCCAACCGAGAAGAAGCGGGGCCCGGAAGCGGCCGCGCATGGGTTCAGGGAGGGACAAAAATGCGCAGGATTTCCACTACCACGATTGCGTGCGCGATCGGCGCCCTGATGGCGGCGCCGGAAGCATTCGCCCAGCAGCAGATCAATCTGACGGTCGCGGCCGGCCAGCCGACCCGCGCCATGCGGCCGCTGGCGATGGTCAGCGAATTCTTCATCCCCGAGGTCGAGAAGCGGATCAAGGCCGCCAACCTCAACATCAAGATCAACTGGAAAGAAGCCTATGCCGGCTCGCTGCTGAAGCCGACGATGGTGCTGGAAGGCACCCGCGACGGCATCGCAGACATCGGATTCGAGCCCACGATCTTCCATCCGGACAAGCTGCCGCTGGAGCAGATTTCCTTCATGACCCCGTTCGCCACCAGCGACGTGGTCGCGGTCGGCAAGGCGATCGACCGGCTGCATGCCTCGATACCGGAGTTCACCGCGCAATACGACAAGTTCGGCGTGGTCCGTCTCGCAGGGTCGAGCTACGACTCCTACGAGCTGTTCTCGACCTTCGCGGTGCAGAAGTTCGAAGACGTCAAGGGCAAGAAGATCGCGACCGCGGGCGCGGCGCTGCAATGGCTGCGCGGCACTGGCGCGACGCCGGTCCAGAGCAACATGACGCTGTACTACAACAGCGCCAAGACCGGCGTGGTCGATGGCTTCATCATCTTCCCGTCGGCGATCCCCGGGATGAAGTATCCCGAGGCCGCGCCCTACGTGACCAAGGTCGGGTTCGGCGCGCAGTACGCCGCGGCGCTGATCATCAACAAGGGTGTCTATCAGAAGCTGCCGCCGGAGCTGCAGAAGATCCTGCGCGAGGCCGGCCAGGCCTGGACCGCCGCCGCCGACAAGGTTCAGCTCGATGCCGGCAACGCGGCCTACGCCTCCGTTCCCAAGTTCCCGAACGGCAAGACCTTCGACCTGCCGCGCGCCGAGCAGGTGAAATGGGCCAACGCCATGCCGAACGTCGCCAAGGAATGGGCCGACCGCGCCACCAAGGCCGGCCTGCCGGGAGACCGTGTTCTGCAGGCCTACATGAACGAGCTGCGCCGGGGCGGCGCCAAGCCGGTGCGCGACTGGGATAAGAAGTAGCTCCCGCCGCGCGGATGGATCGGCAGACCGCTCCACCTACGCCTCAGCCGCGGGCGCCGGATTCCGGCGCCCGACGGTTCTTGCGGTTCCGCTATCTGACCCAGATTCTCAACGTCGCCGGGACGCTGTTGATCCTGACGATGGCGCTATCGGTGAATTTCGACGTGCTGGGCCGCGTTCTGTTCAACCGGCCGATTCCGGGCGTCAACGAGTTCATCGGCCTTTCGATCGTCGCGGTGGTCTTCCTGCAGATGGCGAACACCCTGCAGGAGGACCGCCACGTCTCCAACGACATCTTCATACGCCTGATCGCGAAGTCGCATCCGCGGCTGTCGGCCGCGCTCTATTCCGCGTTCCATGTGATCGGCGCGGCGCTGATGACGATCATCGTGATCTACGTCTGGCCGATCATGGTCGCCAACTATCGTGGCGGTTACTACTCCGGGACCGCCGGCGTGGTCGAAATCCCGATCTGGCCGTTCATGGCGATTGTCGTGACAGGGGCCGCCGCAACGGCGGTGCAGTTCGTCATCGACGCCTACCGCCTTGCCGTGAGTGCGGCCGGGCGCGGTCCGGCGTGACGCCATGAGCGAAGTCGCCATCGGCACCCTTTGCCTGCTGTGCAGCCTGGTTCTGATCCAGACCGGCATGCACATCGGCGTGGCTCTGCTTCTGCTGTCGTTCGTCGGGGTGTGGGCGATCAAGGGCCTTGCCGTCGCCGGCAAGCTCCTGGCCAGCTCGGTTTCCACGTCGATTGCGTCGGACGCCTACGCGGTCATCCCCATGTTCATCCTGATGGGCCTGTTCGTGTCGGTGACGAACATGGGGCGCGACACCTTCGACGTGGCGGCGATGCTGATGCGGCGCATTCGCGGCGCGCTCGGGGTGGCGACGGTCGCGGCCAACGCCGTGTTCGCGGCCTGCACCGGAACCACCATCGCCTCGGCCTCGGTCTTCACCAAGGTCGCAGTGCCGGAAATGATCCGGCACGGTCACACGCCGCATTTCTCGGTCGGGGTCGTGGCCGGCAGCTCGGTGCTCGGCATGCTGATCCCGCCCAGCATCCTGATGATCATTTTCGGCGTCATCGCCAACGTGTCGATCGGCGATCTGTTCACCGCGGGCATTCTGCCGGGCATCCTTCTTGCCACTGCGTTCTGTGTGACGATCCTGTTGCTCGCCTATTTTCTCCCAGGCTTCGTCGCCGTCGATCCGAAGGCGCTGGAAGGCGTGTACCGGGGCACGCTCGCAGGCGCGTCTTCGGTCGAAATGATCAAGAAGGTCCTGCCGATCGTGATCCTGGTCGGGACCGTGCTGGGCGGCATTTACGGCGGCTTCTTTACTCCGACCGAGGCGGGGGGTGCGGGTGCCTTGACCGCGTTCCTGATCGCGCTGTTGCGGCGCGAACTGACGCTCAAGACGTTCTGGCAGGTGGCGCTGGAGACCGGCCGCGTCACCGCGGCGATCTGCTTCCTGCTGATGGCGGCGGCGCTCTACTCGCAGATGCTGACGCTTTCCGGATTGCCTTACGCCGTGGGGCAGTGGCTGCAGCAGTCCAATCTCGGATTCCTGCCGGTGCTGATCGGCTACCTGCTGGTGCTGGTGGTGCTGGGCTGCTTCCTCGATTCGGTCTCGATCATGCTGATCGTGCTGCCGTTCGTGATCCCCGTGTTCGATTCGTTCGGCGTCAACCTCGTATGGCTGGGTCTTATCAGCATCATCGCCATCGAGATCGGACTCCTGACGCCGCCGCTCGGCCTCGCGGTGTTCGTGGTCAAGGCAAATCTCGAAGATCAGCGCATTACGACCTGGGACATCTTCAAGGGCACGATGCCCATGACGCTGACCATGGTCGCGGTGCTTGCACTGTGCGTGCTGTTCCCGTGGCTCTCTCTGGTCCTGGTGGGCCAGAGGTGGAGTTGGTGGTAGAGCTTGATCCCGAGAAAGCCTGCCCCGGACTTGATCCGGGGCGGGAACCGGCTTTCGGAAAAGATCATGCTCAAACGAGATGCCCGTGCGGCGGTCAAATGCCGAGATAGCTCGACTTGATCTCTTCGTTGTTGCGCAACTCGTCCGGCGTCGCCGAATAGACCACCTGGCCCTTGCTCATGACGTGCACGTAGTCGACGAGCTTCAGCGCCAGCGATGCGTTCTGCTCGACCAGCAGGATCGACAGGCCCTCGGCCTTCAGCTTCTCCACCGCCTCCCAGACGCCCTGGATGATGATCGGCGCGAGCCCTTCTGACGGCTCGTCCATGATCAGGCAGTCCGGATTGGTCATCAGGCCGCGGCCGATGGCGAGCATCTGTTGCTCGCCGCCCGACAGCGTCTTGGCGCGCTGATTGCGCCGCTCGCGCAGGCGCGGGAACAGATCGTAGACACGCTCCAGGTTCCAGCCGTGGCGTTCCATATGCCGCTCGGCGACCAGCAGGTTCTCCTCGACGCTGAGCGTCGGGAACACGCGGCGGCCCTGCGGCACCAGGCCCATCCCGCTGCGCACGGTCTCGAACGACGACGTATTGGTGATATCGGCGCCCTTGAACACGATCTTGCCGCGGCGGGGCGGCGTGAAGCCGACGATGGAATTGACCAGCGTCGACTTGCCGACGCCGTTGCGGCCGAGCAGGCCGAGGATCTGGCCCTGTTCCAGCGTCAGCGACAGCCCTTGCAGCACGTAGGCGTCGCCGTAGTAGGTGTGGATGTCCTGGACTTCCAAGATCGCCATGGCTTCCGCGCGCCCCCGTCAGCCCGTTCCCAGGTAGATTTCCTGGACCTTCTGGCTCTTCTTGATCTGGTCCGGCGTTCCCGTCTCCAGCACTTCGCCGAAGTGCAGGACCGAAATCTCCCGCGCCACGTCGAACACCACGTCCATGTCGTGCTCGATCAAAAGGATCGCGAGCTTCGGATCGAGCCGCATCAGGAAGTGCGCCATCTCGACCGACTCGCCGGAAGAGAGGCCCGCAGCCGGCTCGTCGAGCAGCAGCACTTTGGGATCGCTCGCCAGCCCCAGCACGATTTCGAGCTGGCGCTGCTCGCCGTGCGACAGGTAACGGACCTCGGTGTCCTTGCGGTCGAGGAACGCGGCTTGCTCCAGAAGCTGGTGCGCCTTGTCGTAAACGTCGCGGTACGACGACATGAAGCGCCACATCACGAATTTCGACGGCCGCAGGCCCTGGATCGCCAGCAGCACGTTGTCGAGCACGGTGAGCTTGGGGAACAGACTGGTGATCTGGAACGTGCGCGCCATGCCGAGCGCGGTGCGCTGGTGGCTCTGCCACGTCGTGACGTCCCGGCCGAACAGCAGCACCTGGCCGGAGCTCGACGGGAATATGCCGGTGATGAGGTTGAACAGCGTGGTCTTGCCCGCGCCGTTCGGACCGATGATCGCCTTGCGGTCGCCGGGCATGATCTTGAGCGTGACGCCGCGCACGGCGTGCAGTCCGCCGAAGCTCTTGGACAGGCCGTTCAATTCGAGGACGGGCGTGCCGCCTTCTATGCTGGTGTCGCTGCTCACGTCAAACCCACATAGGTCCGATGGTCGGAACCGGAACGCCGCGTGCGGCGCCCCGGTCCGGTTGCCTGTTACTTGCAGAACTTGCAGGGCGGGAAGTCGCGGTTATAGACCGGCGTCTTCAGGAACTCGTCCTTCTTGAACTGCCCGAACTGGCCGACGTTCGGATAGGTCTTGATGACGGTGTTCCAGAGCTCCGGCTTGTTGTAGCCGAACATCTGCTTCTTCTCGACCTTCTTGACGTAGATGTTGTGCACCGGGTTGCGCATGTCGTCGAACGACACCGGCCCGCGCACGGCGTCGACCTTGAGCGCCACGAGCTGCTTGATGAAGGTCTCGGCGCCGGGGAACTTGCCCTTGTTCTGCGCCATGACCGCTTCGATCATCTGCGCGGTCGTGTAGTTGCTCTCCGAATAGTACGACGGGACCTTGCCGTACTTGGTGCGATAGGCCTTCACGAACGCGGCGTTCTTGGGCGTGTCGAGGGCCGCGCTGTATTGCAGCGCCGACACATGGCCGAGCACTTCGTCGCCCATCGCCGGCAGGACGAACTCGTCATAGCTCGTGCCGCCGCCGATCACCGGCTTCTTGTTGCCGGCGCCCGAGAGCTGCTTGGGGAACTGCAGCGACATCGGGCCCACCATCAGCGAGAAGATCGCGTCGGCGTCGGCGCGGATGGTCGGGATGTAGGGTCCGAAGTCCTTGGTGCCGAGCGGGGGCCAGATCTTCTGCACGATCTGTCCGCCGCAGGCCTCGAAGGCGCGCTGGAAGCCGCCCACCACCTCGTACCCGAAGGCGTAGTCGGCGCCGACGGCGACGATGCGCTTGTAGCCCTGCTCGCAGGCCCACTGGCCGAACGGGTGGCTCGGCTGCGACGAGGTCCAGCCGGTGCGCACGTGGAACGGATACTTGGCGAAGTCGCGCTGGGTGAGGTCGTCGGCGGCCGCGATCGGGTTGACGTAGAGCACCTTCTCGCTGGTGCTGACCGGCGCGAGCGCATAGCCGGTCGAGGCCAGAAGCCCGCCGACGATCATGTGCACCTTGTCCTGGAGGATGAGCTTCTTGGCCTTGGTGACCGCGGTGTCGGGCTTGCCCTGCTCGTCCTCGACGATGAACTTGATGTCGGCGCCGCCGAGCTTGTTCTTGCGTTCCTCCAGATACATCCGGAAGCCGTCGACCATGTCCTTGCCGACCTGCGCGAAGATGCCGGTGGTCGGGGCGAGGTAGCCGATCCGCAGCTCTTCGGATTTGGCGCCGACGGTGAACGAAAATGCGAAGCAGCCGCCCAACAGTGCCGGGCCGAGCCGCCGTAGCAACGTGTCCTTCATTGTCCTGCTCCCTTGTTGCCGCGATCCCGAAAGTCGCCTCACGAGGCCGCGGGTGCCAATTTCTTTGCGTCGTTGCGGCGCTGCGCGCTGGCGCGGCGCTGCCGGATGCGCTCCGGAATGCCCATCAATCCGGTCGGCAGGTAGAGGATCGTCAGGATGTAGACGATGCCGAGCACGTACTGCCACCACGGAACGATCGTGCTGAGATATTCGCGCAGGCCGAACACGATGAACGAGCCGATCACGCCGCCGATCAGCGTGCCCGCGCCGCCCAGCACCGCCATCAGCAGCGCGTCGACCGACGTGGTCAGCACCACGTTCTCCGGGCTCACGATGCCCGCGGTGTGGGCCCACAGCACGCCCGACAGGCCGCCGAAGGCGCCGGCGATGATGAAGGCGATATATTTGTGCAGCCAGGTGTTGTAGCCGAGAATTTTCATGCGCAATTCGCGTTCGCGGATGCCCGCGAGGCTGCGCCCGAACGGCGAGCGGACCAGCGTGTACATCAGCAGCAGCGACACCGCGAAGCAGGCGAACACGACGTAGAAAAACGTCACCTCGTTCGACAGGTCGAGGCCGAACTTCGGCCGCTCCCGCAGATTGATGCCGTTGTCGCCGCCGGTCAGCGAGTTCCAGCGGTAGGCGAGGCCCCAGACGCATTGCCCGAGCGCGAGCGTGATCATCAGGAAATAGACGCCGGAGGCGCGGATCGCGAGCAGGCCGAACACGGCGGCGAGCGCCGCGCCGCCCAGGATGCCGAACACCACGACCAGCCAGAAGTCGTAGCCGAGGCCGAACTGGTACTTGGTCGCCAGAATCGCGGTCATGTAGGCGCCGACGCCGAGGTACGCCGCCTGGCCGAGCGAGGGCAGGCCGGTGTAGCCGAGCAAAATATCGACGCTCATCACCAGGATCGCGAAGGCGAGCGCCCGCGTCGCCAGCAGGATCAGGAACGAATTGGTGTTGGGAACGACGACCGCGATGGCCGCCAGCGCTCCGACGACAAGCAGGATTTTCAGGCTTTCGCTGTGCATCGGTTGCCGCTCATTCTCGTCCGAACAGTCCGGTGGGCTTCACGGCGAGAATCAGCGCCATCGGCGCGTACAGCGTGAAGTATGAAATCTCCGGGAACAGGGCCTTGCCGAAGTTGTCGGCGAGCCCGACCAGCAGTGCACCGATGGCCGCGCCGCCGAGGCTGCCCATGCCGCCGATGATGACCACGGCGAAAGCGAGCGGCAGGATTTCGAAGTCGAGCCCCGGATAGATGCCCAGAAACGCGCCGCCGATCACCCCGCCCAGCGCGGCAAGGAATGCGCCGAGCGCGAAGATGAACATCGAGATGCGCGACGTGTCGACGCCGACGCCGCGCGCCATCTGCGCGTCGTCGACCGTGGCGCGAACCGCCGCCCCCATGCGCGTCTTTTCCATCGCGAGCCACAGGACCACGCCGATCGCGAGCGCGGTGCCGATCATGAAGACGCGGTAGAGCGGCAGATAGACGCCGCCGACCACGATGCTCTTGGTCAGCGCGTCGGGCGGGTTGATGTCGAAGTTGTTGCCGGTCCAGATGTCCAGCGCCGCCTGCTGGAACAAGAACGCGAAGCCGACCGTCAGCAGCACCTGCCGCAGCGGATCGAAGCCGAGCGGCCGCAGGAACACGCGCTCCATCGCGAGCCCAAGCAGCGCAATCGTGAGCGCCGCGACCGGGATCGCGAGCAGCCAGGAGCCGGTGGTCCAGATCACCGTCAGCGCGACGTAGCCGCCCAGAAGAAAGTAGGAGCCGTGCGACAGGTTGACGATGCGCATGACGCCGAAGATCAGCGACAGGCCGCTGCCCACCAGGAACAGCAGCGCGCCATACGAGACGCCGTTGAACGTCTGTATGATCCAGAAATTCCAGTTCATCCGCCGCCCGGCCCCTGTTCTCAATCGCAGGTTGGGCCGAAGCTTACATGAGGATGGGCTGGCGTACAGCCCACTCTACGAGCGCCGTGCTTTGGAGCTGGGCAGGGTGCGCCGAATTGTCCCGTACGCGATCGGGCGTGCGCGGCGGTGCGCGGGGTCAGCGCCGCTTGCGGCGTTTGACTCCGGCCTTCGCTTCCAGCACGTCGCACACGGCCGCGGTGTCGTCGCTGGCGTGCCCGCGCTTGAGCGCCGCGGCATAGACCGGCAGCGTGGCGCTGAACAGCGGGGTCGGAACCTTGAGGCTCCTGGCGAACGCGCCGATCACGTCCATGTCCTTCTGCCACACCGAGCACTTCATGGTGGCCTTGCTGTAGTCGTTCTGCACCATCATCGGCGCGCGCAATTCGAACACGCGCGAATTGCCGGCGCCGCTCGAAATCATCTCGAAAATCTTCGCCGGATCGAGGCCGGCCTTCATTCCCATGACCATGGCTTCGGCCGAGGCGACGTTGTTGATCGCTACCAGCAGATTGGCCACGAACTTCATCCGGCTACCGTCGCCGAATCCGCCGACGTCGTAGGTCTTGCGCGAAAATCCCGCGAACACCGGCTTAAATCGCGCAATCGCCTTGCTGTCGCCGCTGGCATAGATCACGAGGTCGCCGGTCGCGGCCTGCGAGCCGGTGCCGCTGACGGGACAGTCGAGCAGCGCGTGTCCGGCCTTGCTCAGCACGCGCTCGGCCTTGAGCTTGTCCTCGATGGTGAAGGTCGAGCATTCGGCGACGATGCGCTTCGGCAATCGGGCAGCCGCAATCTCCCTGGCCGTCGCCATCAGCGCCTCGGGCTTCGGCAGGCTGGTGATGACAAGCGGCGCCGCGGCCGCGGCCGATCTGGCGTCCCTGGCGATTTCGACGCCGTCCTTCGCCAGCTCGCGGCGGCGTGCCGGGTCGAGGTCGTAGCCCACCACGCGCCAGCCCGATCGCACAAGGTTGCGCGCGAACGAACCGCCCATGATCCCGAGCCCGATGACGCCGACCGTGCCCTTCGCCTTTGCGCCGCGCATGTGCCGTTTACTCCCCAAGACGTTTTTTATCCCAAGTCCCAAGCGTTCGATTCGAAGCGCCCGTGGGCACACTATGCCGGACGCCATTAGCCGCCAAGCATGCCGCGGTGGGACGAACTGCTGCGTACTTTCGTGACGTGAGCAGATCGCCTATCGTCTCGCCCGCCGGCGCGGTCGCCGCCGGCATGACGGCCGGCAAGACGGTCAGGGAGTGGACGGGATGCACATCGGCATTGCCGGCATCGGCAAGATGGGGTCGAACATCGGCGCACGGCTGATGGAGGTCGGGAACAAGCTGACGGTCTGGAACCGCTCCGCCGACAAGACCAAGCCGCTCGCCGCCGCCGGCGCGTCGGTTGCCAGGACGCCCGCCGAGCTGGCCGGCGCCGCCGAGGCCGTCATCACAATCCTCACCAACAGCGACGCGCTCGACGCGGTCTATCTCGGGCCGCAAGGCCTGCTGTCTGGCGACGTCAAGGGCAAGCTGTTCATCGAGATGAGCACAGTGCCGCCGGAGGCGCAGGTCGCACTGGCAGCGAAGGTCCGCGCCGCGGGCGCGGCCTATGTCGAATGCCCGGTCGGCGGATCGGTCGTGCCGGCGCGGGCGGGCAAGCTGCTCGGCCTGATGGGCGGCGAGGCCGCCGACGTCGCGCGGGCCAAGCCCATCGTCGATCAGATGTGCCGCCGCGCGCTGCACGCCGGGCCGGTCGGCAACGGCTCGGTGCTCAAGCTCGCGGTCAATCTGCCGCTGATGATCTACTGGCAGGCGCTCGGCGAGCAGCTCGCCATGTGCAAGCCGCTCGGCGTCGATCCGACGGAGCTTCTCGACTTCCTGTCCGAGACTTCGGGCGCCGCGACCGTGCTGAAGCAGCGCATGCCGGGCATCGCCGCAAGGCTTAAGAAGGAACACTCCAACATCGCTACCTTCACGCTCGACGGCGGCATCAAGGACGTGACCGCGATGCTGGCCGAAGGCCAGAAGCGCGGCCTCGAATTCCCGCTGCTCCGGCAGACGCTCGCCTGCTACGAGGAGGCCAAGCGCACCATGGGCGGCAACGACGAAGTGTCCAATGTGGCGGCCTATTGGCCGAACCGCGCCAAGGGCTGACGGTTCATCGGAGGATGGCGGCAATGAAGTTTTACGGGTTCTGGCGTTCGATCGCGAGCTTCCGGGTGCGGACCGCGCTCGCCTACAAAGGCATCAAGCCCGACGAGGTTATCGATATCGACCTGCTGCAGGGCAAGCAGCGCGACGAGGCGTATCGCAAGGTCAATCCGCAAATGCTGATCCCCGCGCTGTTCGAGGACGACAAGTCGCCGATGCTGTTCCAGTCGATGGCGATCATGGAGTACCTGGAGGAGACGCGGCCGCAGCCGCCGCTGCTGCCGAAGGATGCGTTCGGCCGCGCGCGGGTGAGGGGGCTGTCGCAGATCGTCGTGTCCGACGCACATCCGATGTCGGTGCCTCGGGTGCGCGGCTATCTCACCAAGGACCTCGGGCTCAGCGAAGAGCGGATGCTGACCTGGGTCCGGCACTGGCAAAGCGAGGCGCTTTCCGCGCTGGAGACGCACCTTTCGCGCGACAAGACGACCGGAAAATATTGCCACGGCGACGCGGTGACCATCGCCGATATCTGTCTCGCGGGTCAGGTGGTCGGCTCGGGATTCTTCAAGACCGACATGAAGCCCTATCCGACGGTGATGCGGATTTTCGACGCCTGCATGGTGCTCGACGCCTTCGCGAAGTCGCATCCGCTCAAGCAGCCGGGTGCGCCGGAGAAGGTCTAGCCGGCAGAGACTGCGCCGCGCGGGCGCCGATTCCGCACCGGATAAACCACGGGCGGGATCGTCTTCGCCCAGACGTCCTGGATGCGCCCGATCTCGGTTTCGAGATACTCCAGGAACAGCCGCGCCGGATTCGACAGCGTGCGCCGGGCGGGCGAGATCACGACGAATTCGGCGATCAGCGGCGGATCGTAGATCGGATTAATTGTGCGCTCGGACGTTCCGATGTCCTTGATGCAGATCAGGCCCGACAGGATCGCCACCCAGTCGGTGCGGGCGACGAATTCGAGCGTACCGATCATCGCGTCCATCTCGATCATGTCGATGACCTCGGCGCCGTGTGTCTCGAAATACACCTCGATGTTGCGGCGTCGCACGTTCGAGCGGCTGGGGACGATAACCTTGAGGGGGCCGCAGTCCTTCAAGCGCACCGGCTGCAGCGGCGTGAGCCCGCGCTGTCGCCCGGACACCAGCATTTCCCGATCGCGCACCAGGAGCCGTGAACGCAGGCCCACCCGTCTTTCCGTCGTCGGCACGACCGCGAAGTCGATGTCGCCGGCCAGCACCATGTCGGTGAGCAGGCCGCTGTAGCCCTCGACGATGTGCAGCCGGACGTCGGGATAGCGCTCCTTGAATCGCTCGAGCGTCGGCGCAAGCGCGGCGCGGGTCACGGTCGGGATCAGTCCGATGCGCAGGTCGCCGCTCACCCGTCCGGCAAAACCGCGCACCTCCTCGTGCGCGTTGTCGATCTGCCCGATGGCCTCGACGCAGCGCCGGTAGTAGCGCAGCCCCGCCGGCGTCGGCTTCACGCCGCTCGCCGAGCGCTCGAACAGCTTGACCCCCAGACTGTGCTCGACCGCGGCGACGTGCTGGGAAATACCGGACTGGGTGGCGTTTTCGCGGATCGCGGCGCGGGTGAAGGAGCCTTCCTCGCACACCGCAATCACCGCCCGAATCTGCCGCAGCGCGACCGCCGCCATATCGCTACCTCATTAGAAAATATGATGACCAAGCCCAGAATATATTAATTCGGCAAACAGGTCCAAAGCCGGTACCATGGTGTCAATTCGAGCGGGCATTGCCGCCCGCGACGCAGGAAAACCAGGGAGCATCATGGACCTCGGCTTTTTCACCATGCCGATCCATCCGCTCGACAAGGATTGGCGGCAGTCGCTGCGCGAGGATCGCGAGGCGTTCATCCTCGCCGACAAGCTCGGTTTCATCGAGGGCCTGGTCGGCGAGCATTCGACCGACCGCGCCGAGAACATCACCTCCTGCATGGTGTTCATCGCGAGCCTGATCCACGACACGCGCACGATGAAACTCGGCACCGGCACGATCAACATGCCGAACCAGCATCCGGCTGCGGTCGCGGCCAACATCGCGATGCTGGATCACATGCTCGACGGCCGCTTCATCTTCGGCATCAGCCCGGGCGGGCTGATGTCCGACGCCGAGGCGTTCGGCAATCTGGACGCCGACCGCAATGCGATGTTCCTGGAGGCGATCAACACCGTGCTCGCGATCTGGGAGCGCGATCCGCCCTACAACATCGAAGGCAAGTATTGGTCGGTGAAGGTCGAGCGGCAGTTCATGCCGGAGATCGGGCAGGGCTACCTGCCCAGACCCTTGCAGAAGCCGCACCCGCCGATCGTCGTGACCGCGGTCGCGCCGTTCTCCAAGGGCGTGACGGAAGCCGCGGCGCGCGGCTGGGAGCCGATCTCGGCGAACTTCCTGATGCCGGAATGGGTGAAGTCGCACTGGCCGAAATACGTCGAAGGCTGCCAGCGCGCGGGGCGTCCCGCCGATCCGAAGAACTGGCGCGTCGCCAAGAGCATCTTCGTGGCCGACGACGACAAGACCGCGAAGGCCTATGTCACCGATCCGAACAGCCCGTACCGCTACTACTACAGCCAGCTCTACACCAAGCTCAAACGCGGGCGGCTCGAGCTGTTCAAGACCCGCCGCGACCAGCCCGACAGCGAAGTCACGCTCGACGGCATCTGCGACCGGCTGATCTTCCACGGCTCGCCCGACAAGGTCGCCGACGAAATCCTGAAGTTCCGCGACGAGGTCGGCGATTTCGGCACGCTGCTCTACGCCGGCAAGGACTGGCGCGATCCCGCGCTCGGCAGGCGCTCGATGCAGCTTCTGGCCGAGAAGGTCATGCCGAAGGTCAACGCGGCGATCAAGCCTGCGGCCAAGGCTTCGTGAGCGCGCCATCGTGAGCAAGCCACGGGTTTTCGTCACCCAGCCGATCGCTGAGAGCGCGCTGGCGCGCCTGCGCGCGGTCGCCGAGGTCGAGGTCAATGCCGACTCCAGCCGCGTGCTGCCGAAGGACCAGCTGATTGCGGGTGTAAAGCGTTGCGACATCCTGCTGTCGCTGCTGCACGACACCGTCGACCGCGACGTGCTCGCCGCCAACCCGAATCTCAAGGCGGTGTCGTCGATGAACATCACGCAGGACCGCATCGACCTCGCGGCCGCGACCGAGCTCGGCATTCCGGTGACCAACATCCCGGCGATCGTCACCGACGCCACGGCAGATATCGCGTTCGGCCTGCTGCTGTCGGTGGCGCGGCGGATCGTCGAGGGCGACCGGCTGTTCCGCCAGGGCATCTATCCCGGCTCGCAGTCCAATCACCTGGCGGGAGCGGCGGTCACCGGCAAGACGCTGGGCCTCGTCGGCTTCGGCCGCATCGGCCAGGCGCTGGCGCGCCGCGCCCGCGGCTTCGACATGAAGATCGTCTATGCCGATCCGCGAAGGCTCGCCGCCGCGGACGAGGCGAAGTTCGGCGCAACTCACCGCAGCTTCGAAGAGCTGCTGAGCGAGGCCGATTTCGTCTCGCTGCATCCGCAGCTCACGCCGGAGACGCGCCATCTGATGGGCGAGCGGCAGTTCGCGCTGATGAAGCCCACGGCCTTCGTGATCAATACGTCGCGCGGGCCGGTGATCGACGAGGCGGCGCTGGTGCGGGCGCTGCGCGAGCGCCGCATCGCGGGCGCGGGCCTCGACGTCTACGAGCGCGAGCCCGCGGTGTCGCCGGAGCTGGTCGCAATGCCGAACGTGGTGCTCACTCCGCATCTCGGAAGTGCGGTGTTCGAGCTGCGCGAGGGCATGGCGCATGTCGTGGTCGACAACATCCTGGCGCTGATCGAGAACCGCCCGCCGGTGAGCTGCTTCAATCCGCAGGTGCTGAAGAAGCTGTTTTGAGCGGCGCGCTCACTCCGCCGTCCAGCCGCCGTCCAGCACCAGCGCCGAGCCGGTCATCAGCGACGAGGCGTCGGAGGCGAGGAACACGATCGCGCCGGTCAGTTCCTCCAACTGTCCGAGCCGGCCGAGCTTGATCTTCGACAGCACCTCGTCGCGGAACGCCTTGTTCTCGAAGAACGGCCGCGTCATCGGCGTTTCGAGGAACGTCGGCCCCAGCGAATTGACCCGGATGTTGTGCGGCGCCAATTCGATGGCCATCGCCTTGGTGAAGCCCTCCATCGCGTGCTTGCTGGTGCAATAGACCGTGCGGCGCGCCGCGCCGACGTGGCCCATCTGCGACGACACGTTGATAATCGAGCCGGGGAGCTTGGCCTCGATCAGCCGCGTGGCGACGGTCTGCGCCATGAAGAACGCCGCGCGCACGTTGAGCGCCATGATGGTGTCGAAGTCGTCGAGCGTGACGTCCGGCAGCATCTTCGGCCGGTTCATGCCGGCGTTGTTGATGAGGATTTGATAGGGCTCGCGGGCGGCGAGCGCCTGGCGCGACGCCTCGACGTCGGTGACGTCGAGCGCCAGCGCGTCGGCCGCATCGCCGCGGGCGCGGATCGCTGCGGCAGCGTCCTCGATCTCTGTTTCAGTCCGCGCACACAAGGTCACATGCGCGCCGGCCGCGGCGAGCGCCGAGGCTGCGGCCAATCCGATGCCGCGCCCGCCGCCGGTGACCAGCGCGCGGTGTCCGTCGAGGCGGAAGGAGGGAGTGGGGGTGAGGTCGATGTTGGGCATGCGGCTATCGAGGTTTGACCGCTGCGTTGCTGCTTGCACCGGCCTGCTCCCTCCCCCCTTGTGGGGGAGGGGTGGGGAGGGGGGTGGCAGCAAACTCGAAGATTGCGTCTACCCCCCTCCCTGTCCCTCCCCCACAAGGGGGGAGGGAACGCTGTGGCAAAGCCATGCCCCGTCGGTAGGAGCGAGATTGCATTTGACTCATCACTCCGCCGCCTGCGCGTAAGGCACATTCCGCCCGCCATACCGCCGCACCCGCACGTTGGCCTGCTCGGCGTGCGCGCTGAAGCCTTCGAGGATGCAGAGCCGCGAGCAGTATTCGCCGACGGTCGCCGAGGCCCGGTCGGTCAGCACCTTCTGGTAGGTGCAGGTTTTCAGGAACTTGCCGACCCACAGGCCTCCGGTGTAGCGCGCGGCCTTCTTGGTCGGCAGCGTGTGGTTGGTGCCGATCACCTTGTCGCCGTAGGCGACGTTGGTGCGGGGGCCGAGGAACAGCGAGCCGTAGTTCTTCATGTTGGCGAGGAAATAGTCGTCGTCGCGGGTCATGATCTGCACGTGCTCGGAGGCGATGCGGTCGGCCTCGTGCGCCATCTCGGCGAAGTCCTCGCACACGATCACCTCGCCGTAGTCCTTCCAGGCCTGGCCCGCGGCGTCGGCGGTGGGGAGGATTGTCAACAGCCGGTCGACCTCGCTCATGGTGTCGCGCGCGAGCTTCTCCGAATTGGTGATCAGAACCGCGGGGGACGTGGGTCCATGCTCGGCCTGGCCCAAGAGATCGGTCGCGCAGATTTCGCCGTCCACGCTGTCGTCGGCCACAATCAGCGTCTCGGTCGGGCCCGCCAGCAGGTCGATGCCGACGCGGCCGAACAGCTGGCGCTTGGCCTCGGCGACATAGGCGTTGCCGGGGCCGACGATCATGTCCACGGGCGCAATCGTCTCGGTGCCGAGCGCCATCGCCGCGACCGCCTGCACGCCGCCGAGAACGTAAATCTCGTCCGCGCCGCCGAAGTGCATCGCCGCGACGATGGCGGGGTGGGGCCCGCCGCGAAACGGCGGCGCGCAGGCAATGATGCGCTGGACGCCCGCGACCCGCGCGGTGACGATCGACATGTGTGCGGAGGCGACCATCGGATAGCGCCCGCCCGGCACGTAGCAGCCGATGGCGTTCACCGGGATGTGCCGGTGGCCGAGGATCACGCCGGGCAGCGTCTCGACTTCGAGGTCGCGCATGGTCTCGCGCTGCTTCTGCGCGAAGTTGCGCACTTGTGCTTGTGCAAAGCGGATGTCGTCGAGGTCGCGCTTGGCGACTTGCGAAATCGCCTTTTCGATTTCCGCGGGCGTCAGGCGGAAGTCCTTCGGCGACCAGTTGTCGAACTTCTGCGACAGCTCGCGGATCGCCACGTCCTTTTTGTCCTCGACCTGCGCCAGGATGCCTTCGACGGTCTCGCGCACCTTGGCGTCGGCGGCCTTGATCGCGCCGGCGTCCATTCCGCGCTTGAGGAAGCGTGCCATGGAAATTCCCTTGTTCGCGGCTCGGTGCCGCCTAGTGCGTCGATGTCTTGCGATTGGCCAAGACACAGCGAATCCCGCCGCGCGGGTCGGGCACATCGCCGGCGTAGCGCGGAATCAGATGCACGTGAACGTGCATGCGGGTCTGTCCGCCAGCCTTACCGATGTTGACTCCGATGTTGTAGCCGTCGGGGCTGTGTTCCGCAGCGATGAACGCTTTCGCCTTGTCCAGTAGTTCGAAGACGCTCGCCTTCTCGGCCGCCGTCATGTCGAAGAAATCGGCGACGTGGCGCCGGGGCACGACCAGCACGTGCCCTTTCGACAGCGAGTTGTTGTCGTATCGGACGTAGGCGTCATCGGTCTCGAACAGCACCTGATCGAGCCGGCATAGCTCGCAATCGTCCGCCATCGCGTATCCGCTATTTAATCGCCTGCGGGTTGATCGGGCTTCCCGTCCCGCCCGTAATAATCAGCGGCGGGCCGCAGAAGAAAAACTCGTACACGCCGTCGTTCTCGCAATCCTCCGCGAGCTCCTTGAGATAGAAAATCTCGCCCATGCAGAGCCCCATGGCCGGGATCACCACCCAGTGCCACGGCTGGTTCGCCTCCGTGGTCTCGTTCGGCCGCACCTCGACGCCCCAGGTGTCGGAGCAGATCGCGGCCACCTGCTTGTCCTGGCACCAGTAGCAGTTCTCGAACTTCACGCCCGGCGCGTCGCCGCCGGCGTAGCCGCCCCATTCGTTCTCCTTGAGGCAGCGCTCCATCTGGCCGGTGCGGACGATGACGAAGTCGCCTTTGCGGATTTCGACGTTCTGGTCCTTGGCGCACTTGTCGAGTTCGTCGTTGGAGATGCCTTCGCCGTCCTTCAGCCACGGCACCTTGCGATGGCGGGCGATGTCGAGCAGCACGCCGCGGCCGACCATCTTGCTCTTGGAATGCTCGATGCCGAGCACCGAAAGGCCCCGCGCGTCGATCAGCTTGGCGTCGTGGCCGTTGTAGGCCTTGTCCTCGTAGAAGATGTGGCCGAGCGCGTCCCAGTGGGTCGCGCCCTGCACGCACAGCATCAGCGTGTCGTCGGCGTAGCGGATCTTGTTCCAGTCCTGCTGGCCGGCGATGGCGTCGGTGCCGGTCGCGAGCATCTGGTGGATCGGGTTGAAGCGGCCGCCGAACAGTCCGGTCTGCGGGCCGGTGCGGTCCAAAGGAATGCCAAGCGCGAACACCTTGCCGGTCTTGATCAGCTTGGCGGCGTCCGCGATGTTTTCCGGCGTGACGTGGTTGAGCGTGCCGATGTGGTCGTCCTTGCCCCAGCGGCCCCAGTTGGAAAGCTTCCTGGAGGCTTCCTCGATGGCTTTTCTGCCGACCTTGATGTCCATTGTTACGCGCCCTCCGGTGTTCTTATTGGTGTAATTGTGGACCGGCGCCCGGCGGCTGCGCAACCGAATGTCGCCATAAACCTTTGGTCTGAGGACCGGACGGACAACGGAGGCTTGACCATGCTCGACCGACGAAGCTTTGCCGCGGGAACGGCCGCCATGCTGGCGTTTGCGGCCGCGCCCGCGCTCGCCCACCACGGCTGGACCTGGGCCGAAGGCTCGGATTTCCAGATCACCGGCACCATCGTCTCGGCCAAGCTCGGCAATCCGCACGGCATCCTGAAGATGAACGTCAAGGGCGAGGAATGGACCGTCGAGGTCGGCCAGCCCTGGCGCAACGCGCGCGCCGGCCTCAAGGACTCGATGCTGGTGAAGGGCGTCGAGCTGACCGTGCTCGGCAACCGTGCCAAGGACCCCAAGCTCAAGGTGGTGAAGGCGGCGCGGATTATCATCAAGGGCAAGAACCACGACCTCTACCCCGAGCGGCTCTGAGTCCGTTCCGCGATGCTGAACGAGGCCCTCGCGGCGGTCGAAGCCTTGCCGTTCGTCGCCGCGCTGCGCAACGCGCGCTGGGGCTACGCGCTGGTCAATGCGGGCCACATCGCGGGCATTGCGCTGCTCTTCGGCGCCATCGTGCCGCTCGACCTGCGGCTGATCGGGCTGTGGCGTTCGATTTCGATTGCGGCGCTGGCGCGTGTGCTGGTGCCGGTCGCGGTTGCAGGACTGATGCTTGCGGTTGTCATGGGCGCGCTGCTGTTTGCGATCCGCGCGCGCGAATACGCTGCGATGACGCTGTTCCAGATCAAGCTGCTGCTGGTGCTGAGCGGCATCGCCAATGCGCTGCTGCTGCGCCGCGCCGTGGCGTGGGAAAGGGGACGCGTCGACACCGGCGCGATGCCGCCGCCGCGCCTGCGAATGGCGGGCGCGCTGTCGATTGCGATCTGGCTTTCGGCGATGCTTTGCGGGCGCTTCGTGGCCTTCGCCGATTGACACTCACACCTTCCCCAGCGCCCGCAGAATCTTGTCCGGCGTGAACGGCATGTCGGTGAGGAGCTTCGCGTTCAGCGGCCGCAGCGCGTCGTTGATTGCGTTCATCACGCATCCCGGAGCGCCGGCGGTGCCGGCTTCGCCCGCGCCCTTGGCGCCGAGCTCGCTGTCGGCCGTCGGCGTGACGACATGGCCGCATTCGATGTCGGGCATCTCGACGGCCATCGGCACCAGATAGTCGGCCATGTTGCCGTTCAGCAATTGCCCGCGCTGGTCGTAGAGGCAGTGCTCGAACAGCGCCGCCCCGAGACCCTGCACCACGCCACCGCGTATCTGCTCGTCGACGAGCTGCGGATTGATCACGGTGCCGCAGTCCTCGATGCACCAGTGCTTGAGCAGCTTCACGAAGCCGGAATCGGTGTCGACCTCGAGATAGCTCGCCTGGATGCCGTTGGTGAACGAGAACGCCCAGGCGCGCGGCACGTAGTGGCGCGTCGCCACCAGTTCGGACTGCACGCCCGCGGGCAGGGTGTCGGGGCGGAAGTAGCAGATGCGCGCCAGTTCGTGCAGCGGCATGCGCTCGGTGCCGGTCGCGGCGTCGACGACCGCGCCGTTGCGGACATCGAGCGTATCAGGCGTGGTCTGCAAAATGCTGCCTGCGACCGCGAGCACGTTGCCTCGCAGCGCCTTGCCGGCCTGCCACGCCGCTTCGCCGCCGATGCCCGCCGCGCGCGAGGCCCAGGTGCCGCCGCCATAGGGCGTGTTGTCGGTGTCGCCCATGATCACGCGCACCTGCTCCATCGGCACGCCGAACGACGTGGCGACGCATTGCGCGATCACGGCCTCGGCGCCCTGGCCCTGCTCGGAGACGCCGGTGTGGCAGAAGATCGCGCCGGTGGCGTCGAGCCGCACGGTCGCGCCGTCCTGCGCCGAGATTTTCGCGCCGCCGACGCCGTAGAACGCCGCCGACGGGTTCGTGACCTCGACAAAGCTCGCGAATCCGATGCCGCGGTAGATGCCTTGCTTTCGAAGCTCGGCCTGCTCGGCGCGAAGCCCTGCGTAGTTCATCATCGAGTCGAGGTGGGCGAGCGAGGCGTGGTGCGACAGCGCCTCGAACTTGATGCCGGACGGCCCTTGCGAGGGGTGCGCGTCGTCGGCGATCAGGTTGCGCCGCCGGATTTCCAGCGGGTCCATGCCGATCTTGACCGCCGCAAGCTCGACCAGGCCCTCGGTGACGGCGGTCGCGATCGGATGGCCGACCGCGCGGTACTGGCACATCACGTTCTTGTTCTGGAACACGACGCGAGCGCGGGCCTTGTAGTTTGGGCACGTGTATGGCCCGCCGGTCAGGTTGACGATCTGGTTGGCCTCGATGCCGGAGGTGCGGGGATAGACCGAGTAGGGGCCGATGCCGCTCAGGGCGTCGATTTCCCAGGCGGTGATGGTGCCGTCGTTCTTGACCCCGATGCGGCCCTTCACCCGGTGGTCGCGGGCGTGGATGTCGGTGACGAAGCTCTCGATCCGGTCGGCGACGAATTTGACCGGTCTTTTCAAAAGCTTGGACAGCGCCACGGTGGCCATCTCGTCGGCGTAGGTGTGCACCTTGATGCCGAACGAGCCGCCGACGTCCTTGGTGACGACGCGCACCTGATGTTCTGACAGGGTCAGGTGTTTGGCGAACAGGTTCTGCATCATGTGCGGCGCCTGCGTCGCGTGATAGGCGGTCAGCCGCTGCTCGCCCTCGTTCCAGTCGGCGACGATGGCGCGCGGCTCGTTGCAGACGCCGGTGTGGCGGCCGAACATGAAGGTCGCCTCGACCACGGCGTCGGCCTCGGCGAAGCCGTTGTCGGGATCGCCGGCGCTGTGCACGCGCTCGAATGTTAGGTTGTCGCCGAGATCGGGGTGGATCACGGGCGTCTTGGCGTCGAGCGCGGTTTCGGGATCGGTGACCGCCTGCAATTCCTCGTAGTCTACCGTCACCTTTTCGCAGCCGTCCTCGGCTTCCGCGCGCGTGCGCGCGACCACCGCGCAGACAGCTTCGCCGACCCAGCAGGCGCGGTCGACGGCGATGGCGTGCTGCGGCGCCGACTTGATGCCTTTCAGATGCGTCAGCACGCCGACCCAGGGCGTGATGACCTTAGCAAGCTCTGCGCCGGTGACGACGGCGATCACGCCGGGGGATTTCTTCGCGGCGGTCGCGTCGATTGTCTTGATGCGCGCATGCGCGTGCGGCGAGCGCACGAAGGCGACATGTGCCATGCGCGGCAGCGTCACGTCGGTGACGAATTGCGCGCGCCCTTGTGCGAGACGCGCGAGATTGGGCCGCGGCACCGAGCGGCCGATGTAGGAGTTCGGCCGGTCGAGCGCGGTGAGGACGGGAGGGGAGTCCTCGACGATTTTCATTTGCGTCCTCCCGCGCGGGCCTGCGCCACTGCCTCGATGGCGTCGACGATCGCCTGATAGCCGGTGCAGCGGCAGTAGTTGCCGGAGATGTGCTCGCGGATCGTTTCGCGGCTCGGCACGCCGCCGTTCGACAGCAATTCCTGCGCCGTCAACAGCATGCCCGGCGTGCAAAAGCCGCATTGCAGCGCATTGCGGCGCTCGAAGGCCGATTGCAGGTCGGCGATTTGCCCTGAGTCGGACACGCCTTCGATGGTCTCGACTTTCGCGCCGTTGCACTGCGCCGCCAGCATCAGGCAGCCGCGCACGATCGCGCCATCCACGCGCACGGTGCAGGCGCCGCACACGCCGTGCTCGCAGCCGACGTGGCTGCCGGTGAGCGCCAGCGTCTCGCGCAGGAAGTCCACCAGCGTCGTCCGCGCCTCGACGGTCTCCATGACGGTCTCGCCGTTGACGGTCAGTTCGATGTCGCAGCGCATATCGCTCACGGCTGCGCCTCCATGAGTTGCTTCGTCACGCGCCGCAGCAGGACGCCGGCGAGGTGCTTCTTGGTCGCGGCCGTCGCCTGCACGTCGCCGCTCGGGTTGAGGTCGGCGGCGAGCGCAGCGATCGCATCGTCCACCTTTCCGCCGGCGAGCGCGGCCTCGGCCTTCTTCGCGCGCACCGGCGTGTCGCCGACACCGAAGTAGGCGAGGCGGACGCCGGCGAGCCCCGCACCGTTCGCCTTCGCTGATGCGGCGAGGCCCGCCATGGCGTAGTCGCCGTGGCGGCGGGCGAATTCGGCGAATCCGACACGGGTGTCCTTCGTGACGGCGGGAACTCGGATCGCGGTCAGCACGTCCTGCGGGCTGAGCGCGGTCTCGAACAGGCCCTTGAAAAAATCGTCGGCCTTCACCGTGCGCCTGCCGTTCGCGCCCGCGATCTCGATTTCGCCGCCAAGCGCGAGGAGGCACGCCGGCAATTCCGCCGCGGGATCGGCGAACGCAATCGAACCGCCGATGGTGCCGCGGTTGCGGATCGCGGCATGGCCGATGTGCGGCATGGCGAGCGCGATCAGCGGGGCGTGCTTGCCGATGTCCGCCGAGCGCTCTGCGTCCACATGCCGGGTCAATGCGCCGATCTCGACCCGACCGTTTCTCACGGCGATGCCCGAAAGCCCGCCGATCCCGTTGAGATCGACCAGGAGCTTCGGCGCCGACAGCCGCATGTTCAGTGTGGCGATCAGGCTTTGGCCGCCGGCGAGCGGGCGGGCGTCACCGCCAGCCTGGCCCAGCAATTCGATGGCGTGCTCCACCGATTTCGCCTTGGCATAGGCAAATGGCGCGGGCTTCAATGCCGATCCTCCCCGGTCAGTTTTTCTTTTGACTTATTCTGGCCGGGAATGCGGGCGCGGGCAATGCGGCTGGCGCCGCGGTCAGCTCCGGACCTGCTTCACGATGTCGAGCGCCCGCCTCAGCAGCGTCATGGAGGCTTCCGGCGTGCGGAAGGCGGCGTGCGCAGACAGCGTGACGTTGTTACGCGATACCAGCGGGTGGTCGTCGCGCAACGGCTCCTCGTGGAACACATCGAGGCCGGCGCTGATGATACGCTCGCTCTTGAGCGCCTCCACCAGTGCCGCCTCGTCGACCAAAGCCCCGCGCGCGGTGTTGACCAGGACTGCGCCGGGCTTCATGCGCGCGATGCGCTCCGCGCTCAGGAATCCGCGGGTCTCGTCGCCGAGCGTCAGATGCAGCGACACGACATCGGACTTTTCCAGAAGTTCGTCGAGGCCCACCATGGGGACCGGCGCGTTGGGGCGCGGCGTGCGGTTCCAGGCGATCACATTCATGCCCATGCCCTTGGCGATCCGCGCCACTTCGGCGCCGATGCCGCCAAGGCCGATGAGGCCGAGCGTCTTGCCGAATATCTGCACGCCCTCCGTCGGCCGCCACTGCCCGATGCGGATGTAGCGGTCCATCATCGCGATGTTGCGGCAGGCCGCCATCATCAGCGCGATGGTGTGCTCGGCGACGGCAGTGTCGCCGTAGCCCTTGATGGTGTGGACCTTGATGCCGAGCGCCTCGATCTCGGCGACGTTCATGTAGCTCGCAGCGCCCGTGCCGAGGAACACGATGTGCTTGAGGTTCGGACACTGCCGCACCAGATCGGTTGGCATATAGGAATGGTCGTCGATGGCGATCTCGTGGTCGCCGACCACACGCGGCAGCTCGTGCTTCTCGAACCGGGAGCGGTACAGCGCGACCAGCGGATCGTCGGGCCGGAGCACGCGATACCACAGGCGGCCGAGCTGCTCGTTGCAGTCGATGAAGATCGTTTTCATGACCTACCTCGCCACCACCGGCCGCGCCGCCAGCGCCGGGTCGCGCACCGGCACGCCCGCGAACGGCGAGCCCTCTTCGAACCACGACTTCGGCGCCGGATGGCCCCACAAGGTCTGGCGCTGCGGATCGTCGAGCGCCCAGCGTAGCGGTTCGAGGTCGGGATCGACGGTGAGGTAGTCCGAGGTGAACAGTTCGATGCGGTGACCGTCGGGATCGCGGATATAGAGAAAGAACGCGTTGGAGATGCCGTGCCGGCCGGGCCCGCGCTCCATGTTGGCGAGATAGCCCGAGGTCGCCATGACGTCGCACAGATGCAGGATGTCGAGCGGCCCCGCGGCCCAGACCCCGATGTGGTGCAGCCGCGGCCCGCGGCCGTTGGTGAAGGCCAGATCGTGGACGTTGCCCTTGCGATGCAGCCACACCGCCCAGAGCTTCGGATCGGTCCCGTCGGTCTCGGTGTACTCGGTGAGGCGGAAGCCGAGCGCGGTGTAGAAATCGTACGACGCCTGCACGTCCGGCGTGAAGCAGTTGAGGTGATCGATGCGCTGGATACGGCCGCCGCGATGCGCCGCATATTTCTGGAGCATCAGCGGGCGCTGCTCCATCTTGAAATAGAACTCGAGCGGCATCCCGGTAGGGTCGGCGGTGCGCAGCGTGCGGCCCAGGAACGGCAACTCCGGAAACGACACCGGAAGGCTGCGGCGCTCGAACCAGGCGGCCGCGCGGTCGAGGTCGGTTTCGCTCGCGACCTTGAAGCCCAGCGCCGCGACATTGGGATCGCTCGTCTTTCGCAACACGATGGAATGGTGATTGCGCTCCTCGACTGCGCGCAGCCAGAGCGCATCCGGCGTTTCGTCGGCGGCCAGATAGCCCAAACAGTCCACATAAAACGCGCGGGCCCTGGACAGGTCGCGGACGCCCAGTTCCACATGGCTGGCGCGCACGACATTGAAGGGCGGATCGAAGACGGGGGCGTGAATCGGCATTGCGGTCGCTATGGCGGAATTGGAGCGCGTATTGTACCACGGGCGCGCCGCCGGAAACGGGCGGCTGACCGGGAGTCGCATCGGACATGCATGTCGCAACCTACAATCTGCGCGGGCGCGCGAGTTTCGGGGTCGTGGCCGGCGACGGCATCGTCGATCTGAAGCCGCGGTTCGCGCCGCGCTACCAGTCCGTTCTCGACCTGCTGCGCGCCGGTGCGCTGGGCGAAGCCGAGGCGATGGTCGCAGGCGTCCGCCCCGATTTCCCGCTGTCCGAGGCCGAACTTCTGCCGCCGGTGCCGGGCGGCGAGAAGATCCTCTGCATCGGCGTGAACTACGCCAACCGCGACGCCGAACTGACGGCGGCCGGCGGCAACGCCGAGGCGAAGTACCCGAGCATGTTCTTCAAGCCGCCGAACACGCTGGTCGGCCACAACGCGCCGATCCTGCGGCCGCCGGAATCCGAGCAGCTCGAATACGAGGGCGAGATCGCGCTGGTGATCGGAAAGACCGGCCGGCGCATTCCGAAGGATCGCGCGCTCGACTACGTCGCCGGCATTACGCTGTGCAACGAGGGCACGATCCGCGACTGGATCCGGCACGGCCGCTTCAACGTCACCCAGGGCAAGGCCTGGGACGCGACCGGCAGCATCGGGCCCTGGATGACGACCGGCGTCGACCTGACCAAGCCGCTCCGCATCGTCTGCAAGATCAACGGCGAGGTGACGCAGGACGACACCACCGACGCCATGATCTTCAAGTTTCCGGACATCCTGTCGTATGTCTCCACCTTCATGACCCTGAAGCCCGGCGACATCATCGCCACCGGCACGCCGACGAAGATCGGCAAGAAGCCGGACGAGCGGGTTTGGCTGAAGCCCGGCGACACGTTCGAAATGTCGGTGCCGGAGGTGGGCACGCTGCGGAACGTGGTGCAGGACGAGAAAATTTGATCGCCGCCGCGCGCGACGGCGCGCAATCCAGTATGCTGACAGCCATGAAGAGCGGCGCCGCGCCTCGCGGTCGCGGGGCGTGACGCTCAAATAGCGAGTGGGGAGGAATGGGAATGCCAGGCGAATTTCAAGGCAAGGTTGCCGTCATCACCGGCGGCAGCCGCGGCATCGGCCGCGAGATCGGCGTCGAGTTCGCGCGCCAGGGGGCGCAGGTCGTGCTGGTGTCGTCGTCGGAGAAGAATCTCGAAGCGGCGGTGAAGACTGTGGCGGCGGCGGGCGGCCCGGCGCCGCTCGCGATCACCACCGATCTGCGCAAGCTCGACGGCTGCCAGAAGGCGTTCGACACGGTGAAGGAAAAGTTCGGCCGCTGCGACATCCTGGTGAATTCGGCCGGGGCAACGCGAGCCGGAAATTTTCCGGATCTGCCGGACGAGGCCTGGATGGACGGCTTTGCGCTGAAGTTCTTCGGCGCCGTGCGCCTGTGCCGGATGTTCTGGCCGATGCTGAAGACGGCACAGGGTCACGTCGTCAACATCAGCGGCGGTGCTGCGCGCACGCCGGGCGCCGACTTCACCATCGGCGGCTCGGTTAACGCGGCCATGGGCAATTTCTCCAAGAGCCTGTCGCAGCTCGGCAAGAGGGACGGCGTCAACGTCAACTGCATCCATCCGGGTGCGACAGACACCGAACGGTTCAACGAACTGATCGCGATGCGTTCCAAGGCGTCGGGCAAGTCGGAGGCCGACCTGCGCAAGGAGGCCACGGCCAAGGACGGCATTCGCCGCATCGGCAAGGCCGAGGACATTTCCGCGCTGACGCTGTTCCTGTGCTCGGAGCGGGCGCGGCACATCCAGGGCACGGCGATCGCGGTCGATGGCGGAGCGGGGGCGGGCTACTACTGAGTCCTTGCCTTACCCCTCCCCGCCTGCGGGGAGAGGTCGGCGAGCGCAGCTCGCCGGGTGAGGGGGGCTATCCGCGAGGCTGAGCGTCACTGATACGCCCCCTCATCCCAACCCTCTCCCCGCAAGCGGGGAGAGGGAGTAGGCCTGCGTCTGGGGAAGGGACATGGGAAATGCAACACGCGCGGCTTGCGTGATCGGCTGGCCGATCAAGCATTCGCGCTCGCCGCTGATCCACAATTACTGGATCGAGCTGCACAGGCTCGATGCCGAATACCGCCGCGAGGAGGTCGCGCCCGAGGCGGTCGCCGATTTCCTGACTCATCTCGCGGAGCGCGGCTATGTCGGCTGCAACGTCACGCTGCCGCACAAGGAGGCCGCGCTTTCGCTTTCGGAGCCGGACGACCGCGCGCTCGCGGTCGGCGCCGCCAACACGCTTTGGCTCGACGGCGGCAAGCTGCGCTCCACCAACACCGACGTCGAAGGCTTCACCGCCAATCTCGACGCGTCGGTGCCGGGCTGGGACCGCGGGCCGGACGACGCTGTGGTGCTGGGCGCGGGCGGCTCGGCGCGCGCGGTGGTCTATGGGCTGATCGAGCGCGGCTTCGAGGTCATCCACGTCGTCAACCGCACGACGGAACGCTCGCAGGCGCTGCGGGAACGTTTCGGAGGCGCTGTACAGCCGGCCGCATGGAACGCGCTGCCGCATCTTCTGGCGCGTGCCGGGCTGCTGGTGAACACCACCTCGCTCGGCATGACCGGTCAGCCGCCGCTCGATATCGACATCGGCCCGCTGTCCAAAGATGCCGCGGTCGCGGACCTGGTCTATGCGCCGCTGGAGACGGCCTTGGTCAAGGCCGCACGGGCGCGCGGCCTGTCCGCCGCCGACGGCCTCGGCATGCTGTTGCATCAGGCGGTGCGGGGCTTCCAGCTCTGGTTCGGCGTGCGCCCGGGGGTGACGCCGGAATTGCGGGCGCTGGTCGAAGCCGACTTGACCCGATAGGGAATAGGCCTGCGGGCGAGGGGGTTTAACCCCCTGCCAAGACGGCGCAAAGCCGCCAGCCAACCTTCGGGAGGACATCCATGATTCACTTGTCGCGGCGGGCCTTGGGTGCCGCCGGTATCGCTGTAGTTCTGACGGCCACCACGGTCTGGGCCCAGCAGGCGCCGCCCACCCGCATCCGGGGCGCGATCGAGAAGATCGACGGTAATACGCTGACCGTGAAATCGCGGACCGGCGAGACCCTGACCGTCAAGCTCGCCGACAACGTGCGCGTCGCGGCCATGGTCAAGGCGTCGCTCGCCGATATCAAGCAGGGCGCCTTCATCGGCGTGACCGCGATGCCTCAGCCCGATGGCAGCCAGCGGGCGATCGGCATCCACATCTTCATGGAGTCGCAGAAAGGCGTGGTCCAGGCGCGGCACAGCCCGTGGGACCGCCAGCCCGGCAGCACCATGACCAACGCCAACGTCGAGACCAGCGTGTCGTCGGTCGACGGCCAGGTGATGACGGTCAAGTATCCGGACGGCGAGAAGAAGGTGGTCGTGCCGCCGAACACGCCGATCGTCGCCATGGCGCCCGGCAACAAGGGCGACCTGAAGGTCGGCGCGCAGTTCATCATCATGGCCGGTCAAAAGCAGCCGGACGGCTCGTTCGTCGCGCCCGCCATCAACGTCGGCCGCGACGGCGCAGCTCCGCCGATGTAGTCTTTTCGTTGGACAGCAGTGCGGGAGCGAGCGGGTGGAGGACGTCATGAGGACGGCATCGAAGTTCATTTTTGCAGCAATGTTGGCGGCGTCCGGTGTGGCCGCCGCGTCCGCACAGCCGGCGCAAACTCAGCGCGTCATGGGGCAGATCGAGAAGGTCGAAGGCAATACCCTGACGGTGAAGACGCGTCAGGGCGAGATGAAGGTCAACGTCACAGGCAATGTCGCGGTGTTCGGCGTGGTCAAGGCCACGCTCGCCGACATCAAGAAGGGCTCCTTCATCGGCGTCGGCGCGATGCCGCAGCCTGACGGCAGCCAGAAGGCGATCCGGGTGATGATCTTTGCCGAAACTCAGCGCGGCACCGGCGAAGGTCACCGTCCGTGGACCCAGCCGGGCAGCACCATGACCAACGCCACCGTCGATACCACGGTCGGAAGCGTCGACGGTCAGGTGGTGATGGTGAAGTATAAGGACGGGGAGAAGAAGCTTGTCATCCCGCCCGGGCTTCCGATCCAGCAATACGTCGTCGGCGACCGCAGCGAACTGAAGGCCGGCGCGCACATCCTCATCGTCGCCGCCGCGAAGAAGCCTGACGGCACACTTGAGGCGGGGCGGGTCAATGTCGGCCGCGACGGCATCGTACCGCAATAGCGCAACCGGGCCGGTTCAGCGTGCGAGCGCCATCGCGCGCTGAACCGCCGGCGCCAGCACCTCGACCCATGCCGCCATGTATTCGCCGGTGTAGTGGCCGTCTTTCGGAACTCGGTGCCGCTCCGGCGGCACGCGCGCGGTCAGCTTGTTGATTTCGGCAACGATGGCGTCGCCGCCGAGGTACACGAGGCTTGCGCGCCGCTCCGGCGCTAGCCGCTCTACGGCGCTCCGGTAATTTCCCGACAGGTCGAGCAGGACGAAGCCGAACTTGTGCCGGTCCGCGAGCGCGAGAAAGCGGGCGAGGGCCGCAGTCAGGATCGCTTCGCGGTCCGGCGTCGCGCCGTCGTCCTCGGCAATCTGCCCGCCGTAGATGCCGAGGCGCGCCAGCATTTGGTTGATGCGCACGACGGGCCGGCTGACCAGATAATAGGTCCACGTGTTGTGCCCCGCGGTCAGCCAGCCGCCGGGATAGACGCCGCGTGCGGCGCTGTCCTCCACGTAGCCCTTGGGCGGCGTCAGCAGATCGGTGAAACGCGCCGACCTCACCGAGAAGCTGCTCGACATCAAGCGCGAGAAAGCCTTCACCTGGCAGCACATCTGCGAGCAGATCGGCGGCATGTCGCCGGTGATGATCGTCGGCGCGCTGCTCGGCAACCACAAGCTGACCAAGCCGCAGGCCGCGGCGGCGGCGAAGCTGTTCGGGCTTACGAAGAGCGAGCAGGCGATGCTCAACGAGGTGCCGAACCGCGGCGAAGGCGCGGCGATGCCGCCGACCGACCCGCTGATCTACCGCTTCTACGAGCTGGTGCTGGTCAACGGCCCGGCGTGGAAGGAACTGATCCAGGAGGAGTTCGGCGACGGCATCATGTCGGCGATCGACTTCGACATGACGATGGAGCGGCTGCCGGACCCCAAGGGCGACCGGGTGAAGATCGCGATGAGCGGGAAGTTCCTGCCGTTCAAGTATTATGGCGCGAGCGGGAACGCGCAAGCGTATGGGTATAAGGAGGAGTAGGGGACGGCGGTGACCGTTCTCCGCGCGAGCCGCACGCACCGCTGTCATCGCCGGGCTTGACCCGGCGATTCCGATAAGGTGAGCGCTATGCTCGCCTAAACGAGATGGCCGCACAACAGGGCGTCAATGACGCGCCAGTCGGCCTTTGGCTGCTTCTTCGCGCTTAACTTGAACTTTGCCTTACGTTCTTTCCTCATGCGGTCCCACCTCCCGTCTGCTCGCCCGCCCATGGGCGGCGTGCGGTGTGGCGCACATGCACGATTTCCACCGTATCCCCGGTTACGCTGTAGAAAATCCGGTAGCGATAGCGGCGCACCGCATGCACGCGGATTTCGGGATCGTCGGTGCGCTGATACGACAGCGGATGCTCGGCGATGAGCTGGATGCTGGCATAGATCGCCCGCACGACGCTATGCGCGCCGGAAGGGCTTCGCTCGTCGAGATATTGTTGGATGGCGTCGATATCGGCGAGCGCTTGCGCCCGGTATCGCAGCCTCATGGCAAGCCGCGGCGCTTCCAGAACGCCTCAACCTCGTCGTCTGAGGCGAGTGGGCTCCGGCGGGCGACGTCGATGGCGGTGCGCTCTTCGCCGCTCAGGCGATAGACGCCGCTGCGCCGCGCCTCGATTTCGCGGGCGAGTTCGGAGAGCTCCTCCTGGTCCTCGGCCGGCCAGGACGATACCCGCTCCAAAATCGTTTTCACGGCAGGGCTCATCACTGCAATATAGCGCAACACGCCAGGAATTTCCACGGTCGCGATGCCATTGCGTTGCGCGTCATTGCAGATAACCGGCGCCAACCGTCCTGCGCGTGTCAGAAACGCCGCCGCGCTCGCGCTCGATCCAATCGCGCTTTGTATTGCGACCAACTCGTGGACCGGCGCCTGCGACGTTTAGATGGCCAATAGACCGTGGGCGCTGGAAACTTTGCTGTCCTCTTAATCACTTCGACGTGGAAACCTCGGACAGGTACACCATTGCGCTGTGCTCCAATGAAACTGGCGACTGGGACTGGCGACAATACTGCCAAGCCATTTTGGCTCTTCGGGCTTAGTCGCCAAAGAACCGGCATACCAAACCTATCAGCATCTTGCTGCACGATCCCGAAATCGAAATAGACGCCGACGCGACTATCCGACCATTCGCGGAGCAAAGCGCTTTGGTCCAAGGGCACTAAGTGCCGCAGCAAACCTGTTGCGATGATCTGCCTGCCACGCAGGCTCTCGTAGAAATCCGATAAGTCCCGCTTTCGTCTACAGCCGTTTACGACCCAGACCATCGATCCATAGAAAACTTCGCGGGATCGACGCTCTTCAGGCTTCAGATAGGAGCGCTGAAACTCGACGACGCGGCCATGCACCGTTTTCACATCGGCGACGTGCTTCTCGCCGTTTTCCGCGCGATGAACGACTTCCTGCCAGTCGGAGGGAAATTGGTTCTTCCAGTTGCGGTGCCAAGAAGTTTCGGGTTCCCACCAGTGATCGCATTGGCGGATTCCCCGATGTGCCCAATGCCATACCCGGTGTTCTCCGCATTTTGCCAGCATAGCGGCGCTGCAAATCGGGCAGACACCGGAAAGGCCCGGCTCAGCTTCGCGGCGACTTCCTTCAACGTTCGCGAATTTCATGATGACACTCCAAGCTTTGCCGCTGGCGCACGATCACTCGCGGGCAGCGAACGGGTTGAGGTGCCGATGGGGAGCGGTTGAACTACCGCTTAGACTTGCTTTGGACCCGTTGCTTCAGGCGTTCTTGCTTATTTCTTGGCCCATCGAGGCGAATCTGACTTCAAATCGATTCGGCAGATATGTCAACTCTGGCCCGTAAGCAGGACGGGTGTTAGCCCGCAATCGCCACGAGGTACGGCGATCCAATCCGCTACTGCTTAAAGCAGTTCTCCCGATGCCATTGCAGAAACGCCGGATGCGGGCGTTCGGACGGCCGCTGCGGCGGAATGGCGTAGCCATCCTTGTTGATCAGAACCTTGATGCTGTCAGGATCATTCGCCTGCCTCGAAATCAAAATCTGCAGGTCGTCGGCAAGACCAATCAATCCACGATCGAACATCCAGTGCACCGTGCCTGACAGTGCAAGACCGTTGCTGACGATGTCGGGACCGTTCTTTTCGACCGGCCGGATATGCGCTGCCGCGACCTCCGCGCGGCCGAGACCATTGATCAGTCTGAGACCGCTGATGGCGCAGCGTTCGGAGTAGGCCCGCAATACGATTCGGCGGAAAATCCGGTCGCGCACGATCCTCGAAACTGTGAACTGCGTTCGGTCACGGTCCTGCTCGAACTCATACGGTGCTTGCACATCGCTAAAGCCCGCAGGGGAACGCTCCTCGGCGGCACGTGGAAGCACCGGCTCGCTGTCGTTCAGACCCAAAGCGACAATGCGATTAAAATCGCCTGCCGACAGCGGCCGGACCGCCGATTGGGCGCGGCCGGAGATTCGCCCTTCAGCGTTCAGCACGCCTCGTTCAATCACGCCGGACGTGTCGCTGAAAGGAACGGGATTTACGAAGTCGAGGTAGGTCCCGGGCTCGATTAGCGCGAGGTACATGTTGGCCGCTGTAGGATCGGGAACGATCCGCTCGACCTTCGCGATCGCAAAGTAACCGCGCAGGTCAGTCGCTTTGCGAGGCCCGTAATAGACGATCCAGTCGCCGACGCAGGCTTGGACGCGGCCGAGATATTGGCGCGGAAACTGATAACGCTCGGCCGGACTGTCGTCGTAGATCGAGTCCGAGCGGTGAACGAAGACCCCGAAGCCCATTGGCGCATTTAAACCCAAATAGGCCGAGGGCCAAACTACGGGCTCTCACTCCCCAATCCGCCTCAGCATCCGCGCGTGCTCGCGGTTGCGTTTCGAATACTGCCCCCTCCGGCTGCCCCGGCTCCCGCGCGGCGGCGGTGGTGAACGGCTGGCGATGAAATCCTCCATCAGTTCGTCCGGCACGCGCCAGGGGTCGATGCCGGCCGCGAGCAATTCGGCCATCGCCGTGCGCCTTGGGTCAACGCCTGCGGCGGGTGCGGGCGTCGATAACGCCTGGACCCCCGCACCGGGGTCCCCATCGCGCGGGCGCGATGGGGTGCCCCGCGCGGGGGTGACCGGTGGAGAGATCGTGCCTGAATTTCCCTGCGCCACCGCCTTCCGCTTCCTCGGCCGGGCCGCCACCTTCGCCATCTTCAAAAGCTCCAGCGCCTCGGCGAGCTTGTCCTGGTCGACGCTCGCGCTTGCCTCAAGCTCGCGGATGTGGCGCTCGGCGAGCGCGGCCAGCCGCCGCGCCAGCGTGCGCGCTTTCAGGCGGTGGCTCGCGCGCGCGGTCGGCATGCGGTCGGTCGCGCGCGGCGCCCAGCCGTGGCGCTGCCAGCCGAAGTCTTGCGTCCAGCGGCAGATGGTGGCGCGGCCGACGCCGGTCTTCTTCGAGATCGCGCCGTAGGTCATGTCGGTCTGCTCGACCAGGCGGCGCACGCGCGCGACCTTGCCGTCGGTGTGCGGACGGCGCGAGCCGCGCGGGCGCGGCGCGGTCAGCCCGTCGTCGTCGTCGGGCATGACGCGCACGCGGACGATCGGGCCGTCTTCGGGGAACAGGGTGCGGGGGTGCATCTGTGGAATATAGTCCTATGGACGGGCGGGCGCAAGCGGTTCGGCGGTCCGTGTCCCGGGAGAGCCATGAGCGCGTTCACGCGCGTCTGCGACGCGCTATGGCGAGACCCGGGCCCCCGGTTCCTTGGCCTTCCGACATACCGGGGTCCCGGGTCTGCAGCGCAGCGTTTCACGCTGCGCAGCGCCCGGGACACGCGTGGCGATGACACGCTTCAATATCCGGCAAACACGCTTTAGAACGGCGCGAACCCATCTCACATAAAGCCCCATGAAAAAAATCGGCTTCCTCTCCTTCGGCCACTGGACCCCGTCGCCGCAGTCGCAGACCCGCACCGGCGCCGACGCGCTGCTGCAATCCATCGAGCTTGCGGTCGCCGCCGAAGAGCTTGGGGCCGACGGCGCGTATTTCCGCGTGCATCACTTTGCGCGCCAGCTCGGCTCGCCGTTTCCGCTGCTCGCGGCCTGCGGAGCGCGCACCAAGCGCATCGAGCTCGGCACCGCGGTGATCGACATGCGCTACGAGAACCCGATGTACATGGCGGAGGACGCCGGCGCCGCCGACCTGATCGCGGGCGGGCGGCTGCAGCTCGGCATTTCACGGGGATCGCCGGAGCAAGTGATCGACGGCTGGCGCTACTTCGGCTACGCGCCGCCGGAGGGCATGAACGACGCCGAGATGGCGCGGCGGCACACCGAGGTGTTTCTGGAGGTGCTGAAAGGCGAGGGCTTCGCGCGGCCGAACCCGCGGCCGATGTTCCCGAACCCGCCGGGGTTGTTGCGGCTCGAGCCGCATTCGGCGGGCTTGCGCGAGCGCATCTGGTGGGGCGCGGGGACGAACGCGACGGCGCAGTGGGCGGCCAAGCTCGGCATGAACCTGCAAAGCTCGACCTTGAAGATCGTCGAGAGCGACAAGCCGTTCCACGAGCAGCAGGCCGAGCAGATCCGGCTCTATCGCGAAGCGTGGAAGGAGGCGGGGCATACGCGCACGCCGCGGGTGTCGGTGAGCCGCAGCATCTTTGCGCTTATGGACGACCGCGACCGCGCCTATTTCGGCCGCGGCGGCGAGGAGGCGGACCAGATCGGCTTCCTCGGCGGCAACGAGCGCGCGATTTTCGGGCGCAGCTACGCCGACGAGCCCGACGCGCTGATCGAACAGCTCAAGGCGGACGAAGCGGTCGCGGAGGCCGACACGCTGCTGCTGACCGTGCCCAATCAATTGGGCGTCGACTACAACGCGCATGTCATCGAGGCGATATTAAAGCACGTCGCGCCGGGGATGGGCTGGCGGTGAGGCGGGCGCGGCTGCCGCGCTACTTGAACGAAATCAAATCCGTCCGGCTCAAGATCGAGGCCTTGTCCTTCAACGGCTCGTTCTTGGCGTTCGCGCTGAACTGATTCAGAATCTGGTGCCGCCCGACCGCGATCTCGAAGTCGGTCTGGTCGAGGCTCGTGTCCATCGGCACCACGACCGTGTAGCCGCGCAGCGTTGCCGCGACCGAGGTGTAGGTCACCGAGCCGCTCACCTTCCAGCCGGTCAGGATCAGCGTCTTGATGCCCTTGCCCTTCAGCACCGCGTCGAGATCGGTGTTGAAGAAGCGGTCCTGCGCCTGGTTCTCGATTTTGAAGTCGCCTGGCGCGGGCGCGACCTCCGGCAGCCAGTTCGCCATGGTGTGGCCGCGGGTCGCGTAGCCGACGGACACGCCGGCCGCGCGCGCCCGCTTCAGCAGCGCAACGATCGCCGGCACCATCTTGCCGGTGCAGTTCGGCTGCTTGGTGCAGATCGGATCGACGATGTCGAAGATCAGCATCGCGGTGGTCGCAGGGTTAAGCGTGACCGCGACCGGCTCGGGCAACGGCGGCGTGGGCAGCGTCGGCGGCAGCGTGGTCATGCGGATCGATCCGTTTGCGACGGTGGGAGAAACAAACGCAGCAAGCGTAGCCCGGATCGCGCGGCTTGTCCTCCAAAGCGCGAAGCGCGGAGGCGGAAGCGCAATCCGGGTTGCGCGCTACATCGTCCGCCAATCGGCCGATTGCTCGAACGCGTGCGATGCGCGGTAGATCGTGCCTTCCTGCCAGTGCTTGCCGACCAGCATCAGCCCGACCGGCAGCCCCTCCGACATTCCGCAGGGAATGCTGATCGCCGGATGGCCGGTGACGTTGAACGGGGAGGTGTTGCGCGTCGCCTCCCAGCTTCGCCGCGTCACCTCCTGCGGCGGCGCGCCGGGCGGCGGGATCGGCGTCGCCTTCATCACGGTCGGCGGCAGCAGCAGCAGGTCGTGCGACGCGAACGCCGCGTCATAGGCCGCGCGCAGGCGCCGCCGCAGGTTCTGCGCCTTGGCGTAGTAGAGCCCGCCGTAGCGGTCGACGGTGTAGCGCGAAAGGATGCTGGCGATCTTCAGCGTGTCGGCGAATTCGTCGGCGTGCTCGCGCCATTGCATCGCCGCCTGCATTGCGCTCAACGGATAGAAGCTGTCGTGGTTGATGCCGAAGCCGTTCATTTCGAGCAGCGTGATGCAGGCCGCGTCGCCGCGGATCGCCGCCCAGACCGGAAATCCCAAGGTGAGATGCTCGGGCACCGACACCTCCTGCACGCTGGCGCCGAGCGCACGGAAGCGCTCCGCCGCGGCGCGCACCTTGGCGTCGACGTCGGGCTCGGAATTGGGATGGCCGAAGCCCTCCTTCAGCACGCCGATGCGCAGGCCCTCGACGCCGCCGCCGAGCGTGGCGGTGTAGCAGTCGGTCCTGACGTTCTGCTGGCGCGAGTCGAGCCCGTCGGCGCCGGCGATGACTTCCAGCAGCAGCGCGTTGTCGGCGACGCTCGCCGTCATCGGGCCCGCGCAGTCGATGGTCATCTCCAGCGGGCCGATGCCGGTGTAGGGCACAAGCCCGAACGTCGGCTTCAGGCCGACGATGCCGCAGTAGCTCGCAGGGATGCGGATCGAGCCGGCCTGGTCGCCGCCGATCGCCATCGGCACCTCGCCGGACGCCACCAGCGCAGCGCTGCCCGACGACGAGCCGCCGGTGGTGCGGCCGCGCCTGCGCGGGTTCTGCACCGGTCCGGTGGACGACGTGTGGCTGCCGCCGGAGACGCAGTAGTACTCGCACACCGCCTTGCCCGCGATCTCGCCGCCGGCGTCGAGGATGCGCGTGGCGATCGTGGCGTCGACGTCGGGAATCGTGCCGTCGAGGAACTGCGCGCCGACCATCATCGGCACGCCGGCGAGGCAGACGTTGTCCTTGAGCGCGACGCGGCGGCCTTTGAGCTTGCCGTCCGGTGCCCCCTTGATCGACGTCGTCACGTACCACGCGCCGAGCGGGTTCTCGGCGGGCGCGGGGCGCCGCCACGCGCGGTCCGGATATTTCACCGCGGGCTTCTCGTCGGGAAACGCGTCGAGCGCCGCATAGGCCGCGCACAGCGGCGCGACGATGTCGCGCATGGTTTCGAGGTAATGCATGCTCGGGTTCATGCCGAGCCTGTCGGCGGCATGGCGCAGGTCGGCGACGGAGGGTTTTTGGAACGTGGACATGGGCGGCTCCGCGGGTTCGGAGCTGCGATTAAAGCGTGGCGTTGTACCCGGCGGAAGCGGGCTGCACGCATGGCTCGCGCAACGAACGCCGCCGTCCGCTCCGCCCGGCGGCAAACGGCTATCGCGCCGGCCCGACCAGCCGGCCCTGGCTTTCGAGCCACCACACCGCCAGTTCCCCCGAACGCAGAATGTGGTGCGTCATCGCCTTGCGCGCCTCGGCCGCGTCGTGTCGCCCGATTGCGCTCAGGATCGCCTCGTGCTGGGACACGTTCTCGCGCATGCGCCGGCCGTCCATCGTGAGCGCCGCGAGCATGATGTTCCTGGTGAAGCCGAGATGCAGGTCCTGGATCATCTGCTTCAGCCGCCGGTTGCCGCTGGCTTCGATGACGACGCCGTGGAACTCGTCGTTCGATTCGACCCAGCTCGGCACGTTCCTGAACGGCGCCTTTGCGTTCGTTTTCCGGGCTGCGATCAGCTTGTCGACCGCCCCGGCGAATTTCCTCTGTGCGCGGCGCATGCGCTCGATCTGCTCGTCGGTGATCCATTCGGCCGCCAGCGAAATGGCGAGCCCTTCCAGTTCGGCCCGGACCTGATAGGCGTCGCGGATGTCGCGCGCATTCGGCGCCAGCACGATGGCGCCCTGGTTCGGCCGGTGTTGAACGACGCCCTTGGCCTCGAGCTGCCGCAGCGCCTCGCGGATCGGCGTGCGGCTGACCGAAAATTCCTCGGCCAGCGCCTCCTGACGCAAGCGGCTGCCCGGCGGGTACTCGCCCGCGAGAATCTTTTCGGAAATGCGGTCGGCAAGACTGCCGACGAGCTGTTCTGCGGATGCGGCCATGGCGCCCGGCAAGGTTGCGGCTGACGCCCGATCTGTATCGCCTCGGTCCGGGGTACTCAAGGTTCGGATACCCGGCATGGGTTCTTGTATCCAACGCCTGGGCTGCCTAGGCCCGAGTTGAAATCCAAACTTGGCTTGATTGTATCCAAAATGTACGATACGGGATACCGAGCGGTCGCGGCACGCCATGGGCGGCGACGTCCGGTGCCGGGGCCCCAACAAACGGGAGGGTCCCATGCTCAAGCAGTCTCTGCTCCTCGGATCGATGGCCGCCGTGTTGTTCGGCGTCGTGGCCAACGCCCAGCAGGCGCCGCTGCAGCCGTCGCCGGTCAAGCGTACGCCGCTCGGCAAAGTCGAAGTGCCGGGATCGAACTACGAGGTGATTTTCGGCATCACCGAACTGGCGCCCGGCTTCAAGTCGGGACGGCATTCGCATCCGGGCCTGGTGATGGCCTACGTCGCGGAGGGCGAATTCTGGTACCTCGTCGACGGCCAGGCGGAGCGCATTTACAAGGTCGGCGAGGCGTTTCAATTGCCCGACCGCGCGATCCACAACGAAGGCGCCGCTGGCGGCAAGCCCGTCAAGGTGATGGCGGTCTTCATTGTCGAGAAGGGAAAGCCCCTGGTGCAGCCGGCGCAGTAGGGGCGGGGCGCGATTGCGGGGTTACGCCGGGGTCAGCTCGATCCCGTCCACCCGGCTTGGATAGAACGCCAGATATCGCTCGATCTCCTTCATCGCCGGAAACGGCGTTTCGTAGCTCCACACCGCATTCTCGGACGCGCGCTCGCCGGCCTTGATCGTGAAGTACGACGCATCGCCCTTGTAGGGGCAGTGCGTCGCGTGCGCGCTGCGCTCCAGCAGCGCCAGGTTGGCGTCCGCGCGCGGGATGTAGAATACCGGCTTGTAGGTGGTCTCGCGCAGCTCCAGCGCGCGGGTGGTGTCGGCGACGATCTCGCCGTTGAACGTCACGCGCACGCGGCCGGGCGCGGGCGCAATCGAAATCGGATGGTCGGGGCCGGGGAGCTTCATTGCGGCTATCGCTGCGTGTCGGTCTCGGCCAGCACATTCCGCCCGATCTCGCCGACGCTTTTCACCCCGCACAGCGCCATGGTCACGTCGAGCTCCTTGCCGAGAATCTCGATCGCGCGCGCGACGCCCGCCTGCCCGCCCGCGCCGAGGCCGTAGATGTAGCTGCGGCCGACGATGCAGGACTTCGCGCCGAGCGCCAGCGCCCGCATCATGTCGGCGCCGGTGCGCACGCCCGAGTCGAACATCACTTCGATGTCGGAGCCGACCGCGTCGACCACGCGCGGCAGTGCCGTGATCGCCGACGGCGCGCCGTCGAGCTGGCGGCCGCCGTGGTTCGAGACGCTGATGGCGTCGGCGCCGGTCGTCACCGCGATGCGCGCGTCCTCGACGTCGAGGATGCCTTTGAGGATCAGCTTGCCGGGCCAGAGACTCTTGACCCACTCGACGTCCTTCCACGACAGCGTCGGGTCGAACTGGCTCGCGGTCCAGGCGGCGAGCGAGTTGATGTTCTCCATGCCCTTCACGTGGCCGGCGAGATTGCCGAAGGTCTTGCGCTTGCCTTTGAGGATCGTCCACGCCCAGGTGGGCTTGGTCATGATGTCGATCACGTTCCGGATCTTGATCTCCGGCGGCACGGTGAGCCCGTTGCGGATGTCGTTGTGGCGCTGGCCGAGCACCTGCAGATCGACGGTCAGCATCAGCGCGCTGCATTTCGCAGCCGCGGCGCGCTGGATCAGTTCCTTGATGAAGCCGCGGTCGCGCATGACGTAGAGCTGGAACCAGAACGGCTTGTCGACCGCGCCAGCCACGTCCTCGATGGAACAGATCGACATGGTGGAAAGCGTGTAGGGAATGCCCGCGGCCTGCGCTGCGCGGCAGGCCATGATCTCGCCGTCGCCGTACATCATGCCGCCCAGACCGATGGGGCCGAGCGCGAGCGGCACCGACGCCGGTTCGCCGAGAATGGTCGTCGCCGTGCTGCGCTTGTCGACGTCGACCAGGATGCGCTGGCGCAGCTTCAGCCGCGCCATGTCGTCGCGATTGGCGTTGAGCGTCTCCTGCTCGTAGGAGCCGGCCTCCGCGTAGTCGAAGAACATCTTCGGCACGTTGCGGCGCGCCTGGGCGCGCAGGTCCTCGATGCTGGGATAGGACTTCATCGATGCGCTCGTCTCGGGTCTCGGTCCGTTCGTCATGGATAGCATGAAACCGCGCGCGGAACCGGGCCCGCGGGAACTCTCCGGCGCGCCGGGCGTTGTCGGGGCAAGGAGAGTCCCATGTCGATTCCAAATCCGGCCGTGGCCGAAAATGCGAAGACAGCGAAGGAGAAGGCGCAGGACCGCCGCGCCGCCGAGGAAGCCGAGAGGCGCAAGCTCGACCGTGCGCTGGAGAAGGGCCTGGAGGAATCCTTTCCAGGCTCCGATCCCGTCAACGTGACCCAGCCCGCGCCGTCGCCGGCCGACAAGCACATCGAGCGCGGATCGCGCTAGGCGGCGCGGAATCGGCGCGTTCGCGCTTCGCAACATGGTAAACGCGCGCCGGATGCCCGCCACCGGCGCGCAATTATTTGCAGAAAATTGGCAAAATTCGCCTATAAGACACCCAACCCGTGAGTGGTTTGCGGCGGGGTTGGGTGAGGCATGGTTCGCAAGTACTTCGGCACCGACGGCATTCGCGGCCGCGCCAACGGCGTGATCACGCCGGAACTGGCGTTGAAGGTCGGCCAGGCCGCGGGCCTCGTGTTCAAGAACGGCGAGTACCGCCATCGCGTGCTGATCGGCAAGGACACGCGGCTCAGCGGCTACATGATCGAGACCGCGCTGGTCGCGGGCTTCACCTCGGTCGGCATGGACGTGCTGCTGACCGGCCCGATGCCGACGCCCGCGGTCGCGATGCTGACGCGCTCGATGCGCGCCGACCTCGGCGTGATGATCTCGGCCTCGCACAACGCCTACGACGACAACGGCATCAAGCTGTTCGGACCCGACGGCTTCAAGCTGTCGGACGAGATCGAGCTGAAGATCGAGAAGCTGGTCGACGGCGACTTCACCAAGAAGCTCGCCAAGCCCGCCGACCTCGGCCGCGCCAAACGCATCGACGGCGTGCAGGACCGCTACATCGAATTCGCCAAGCGCACGCTGCCGCGCAACATGTCGCTCGAAGGCCTGCGGGTCGCGGTCGATTGTGCCAACGGCGCGGCCTATCGCGTCGCGCCTGAGGCGCTGTGGGAGCTCGGCGCGGAAGTGGTCGCCGTCGGCGTCGAGCCGGACGGCTTCAACATCAACAAGGACTGCGGCTCGACCGCGCCCGACGCGCTGGCGCGCAAGGTGCGCGAGGTGCGCGCCGACATCGGCATCGCGCTCGACGGCGACGCCGACCGCGTGCTGATCGTGGACGAGCGCGGCCACGCGGTGGACGGCGACCAGCTCATGGCGGTGATCGCCGAAAGCTGGAACAGCGACGGGCGGCTGGCGAAGCCCGGCGTGGTCGCGACCGTCATGTCGAACCTCGGCTTCGAACGCTATCTCGGCTCGCTCGGGCTGAAGCTCGAGCGCACCGCGGTCGGCGACCGCTACGTGCTCGAACGCATGCTGGCGCAAGGCTACAACCTCGGCGGCGAGACCTCGGGCCACATCATCCTGTCGGACTACGCCACGACCGGCGATGGGCTGGTCGCTGCGCTGCAGGTGATGGCGGTGGTCAAGAAGCTCGACAAGCCGGTGTCGGAGGTCTGCCACCGCTTCGAACCGCTGCCGCAGATCCTGCGCAACGTGCGCTACAAGAAGGGCAAGCCGCTGGAGGACGCCAAGGTGCGCTCCGCGATCAAGGCTGCCGAGCAGAAGCTCGACGGCCAGGGGCGGCTGGTGATCCGGCCGTCCGGCACCGAGCCGGTGATCCGCGTGATGGGCGAGGGCGACGACAAGGCGCTGGTCGAGGACGCGGTCGACGGCATCGTCGAGGCGCTGACGGACGTCGCGGCGTAAGCAGCAAGCCCGTTGCGGTTCAGTGCAGCAGCATCATGGCAACGGCCATGACGGCCACCATCGCGCCGACCATGATCGCGATGTGCAACGGGCTGCCGAGCATGTGGCGGAGCAATCCGAACCTGGCGCCCTCCGGCAGCAAGGCCATTCCGCAATCCGGACATTTTCCGGGGCCGTCCTGGCGGACCTTCGAATGCATTGGGCAAATGTAGATCGTCATTGGCCCCTCCCGTCGGGTGGCGCGCCTCTGCGCGGGCCTGTTCTCCTGTCTATGGGCTCTGTCGCATCGCAGTTGAAAAGTTAGATGGACGGTCCACGCGGTCACTTGATCCATCGCAAGCCGGCGGCAGATTAGAGAACGTATAAAAACTGCGGATTCCCTTTGCCCAGGCCGGGGCGGTGCCTTATCGATATCGGCCGCCGGGAGCCGTTATGATCGTCTGTTCCTGCAATGTCTTGAGCGACCAGGACGTCCGCAAGGCGGTGGCCGCGGAACAGCGCCCGCGCACGGCGGGGCAGGTCTACGGCTGCCTCGGATGCAGCCCGCAATGCGGCCGCTGCGCCCAGACCATCCGCCAGATCATGGACGAGGCGCTCGACGCCGCCGGCGCCGCCTGCAACGGCCGCGCTTCGGACCGGCGCGCCTAGAATCTCAGCAATTTTCGCCGGTCGGTCCTGCGGAACCGCCGAATACGGTGGATGCCGCATTTCGCGCGTTGGCTGGAACCGGATCGACCCATTAGATGTCTTCCAATCGGGCTGCGGCATGGGTCGCAACTTGGGCCGCGGCCAAGTCCGATCGAGCCACAGGAGCGCGTCATGAAGGGCGATGCCAAAGTCGTCGATTATCTCAACAAGGGGCTTCGTCACGAGCTCACCGCCGTCAACCAGTACTGGCTGCACTACCGGCTGTTGGACAACTGGGGCCTCAAGGACCTCGCCAAATACTGGCGCAAGGAATCGATCGAGGAGATGGAGCACGCCGACAAGCTGATCGAGCGGATCATCTTCCTCGACGGCTTCCCCAACATGCAGGTGCTCGATCCGCTGCACATCGGCCAGAACGTCAAGGAGGTGCTGGACTGCGACCTCAAGGCCGAGATTTCCGCGCGTGCGCTCTACGAGGAGGCGGCGACGCACTGCCACGCGGTGCGCGATTACGTGTCGCGCGACCTGTTCGAGAAGCTGATGCACGACGAGGAGGAGCACATCGACTTCCTCGAAACCCAGATCGATCTGGTCGCCAAGCTCGGCGTCGAACTCTACTCGCAGCATCACATCGGCAAGCTCGGCGACAGCAGCGATTGAGCGCGCGCCCGACGCGCGGTCCGCGCCGCCGCATTGCCGACCCGTCTTACGATTGCTGAAGTGTGCAGAGCCGCGCCGGACAAAAGCCGGCGCGGCTCGCGGCGTTTTTGAGCCGCCTGTGGCGCGCCAATGGCATTCCACGCGTTGGCCTCGCGCCCAAACTTGGTTGCCGAGACCTTAAGGCCGTTCGTCAAATCCTCTGCAATCGGAGCCGCGATTCTAAATCCCGCATCCCTAGTGTGGATTAAGGGACGGGACCTGGGGATGAATACCGCAACGACCTCCGAACCGGTGGCGCCGGCGCGCGACAGCGCCGGGCGTCTGGTTGCGCTGGGCAGCGCGATCACCGTGGCGTTCTGCGCGCTCTTTGCGCTGGGCCTCTGGGAAAGCCGCAGTCGCGACCGCGATCAGGCGCGCCTCGCCGCGCAGAATGTCGTCGCCTCGATGAGTTCGGAGATCGAACGCAACCTGGAACTCTACGGGATTTCGCTGGAGGCGGTCGTCGACGGATTGAAGATGCACGGCATCGACGCCCTGGACCCGGAGCTGCGCCAACGGGTGCTGTTCGACCGTTCGGCCTCGGCCAAGGACATGGGCTCGATCGTCGTCCTGGACCGCAACGGCACGCTGACCCACGACTCCCGCATTTGGGTTCCGATGCCGGAGGACCATTCCGAGCGCGACTACTTTCTCGCGCTCAAGCGGAACCCGCGAGCCGGATTCTACGTAAGCCAACCCTGGCGCGCGATCGACGGCGACTATATCGCGATCAGCCGGACGCTTACCGACGATAAAGGGCGTTTCACGGGAGTCGTCGCAGGCAGCATGCGCCTCAGCTATTTCGCGTCCATGTTCAGCCAGATCAATCTCGGACCGCGCGACACCGTCACGCTGATCCGCGACAGCGGCGAACTGATCATGCGCGCGCCGTTCCTGCCCGAGCTGATCGGACGCAGCTTTGCCGGGACTCCGGCTTATGAGCGCATTTCGGCCGCTTCCAGCGGATGGTTCGAAAAGGTGGGCGGGCTTGACGGCGTGGAGCGTATGTTCGTGTTCCGGCGCATCGCCGACTATCCGTTGATTCTCAGCTACAATCTCGCGACCGACGATATTTACGCGCCGTGGCGCAGGAAAGCCTGGCTGCTCGGCGCCTTGGCCGTATCGCTTTGCGCGATCAACCTGATGCTGCTCGGATTCCTGGTCCGCGCGCTGCGCAAGCACGGCGAAGCCGAAGCGCGAATGGCGGCGATGGCGACCACGGATAGCCTGACGGGCATCGCCAACCGCCGTGCCCTCGACGCTGCGTTTGCACGCGAATGGAACAGGGCGATGCGGTCGCGGACGCCGGTGTCGCTGCTCATGCTCGATGCCGACCATTTCAAGGCCTACAACGATGCCTTCGGCCATCAAGCGGGCGATGCCGCGCTCGCTGCAATCGCGGACTGCATCAGGCTCAACATCCGGCGCGCGTCGGAGATGTGCGCGCGTTATGGAGGGGAGGAGTTCGCCGTCCTGTTGCCGGGTCTGGCCCCTGCGGAAGCGGCGGTGCGCGCCGAGGCGATTCGTTCAAGTCTGACGGCACTTCGCAAAGCCCAGCACGAAAGACCCGACAGCGTGCCCACGGTCAGCATCGGTGTGGCATGCATGATCCCGCGGCAGGGACTGGAACCGCGCGACCTCGTCAAGCTTGCGGACAGCGCCCTGTACGAAGCCAAGACCGGCGGCCGCGACCGCGTCGAGATCGCCGGTCGCTTCGCCGCAGCCCAACGCGACGCGGCCTAGCGCGGTCCGCGCCGCCGCATTGGTGAACCGGCCTTAACGATTGCTGAAATGCGCAAAGCCGCGCGGTGCGAAAACCGGCGCGGCTTCTGCGTTTGCGCGGATCGCGCCGGCGCGCGAACGGCCTTCGTTAAGGAACACGGTTAAGAGTTAAGGTTAATCCTCGCTTAAACATTCGCTGGCATCTTCGCCTCCGTCGAGTTCATCCACGCCGAGTCGCAGTGCGTCCCGGCCGGACGAGAGGGTGATGTCATGGTGAGCGTAAGGGTCGTGGCGTTCGTTGCCTTGGCTGCGATGTCTCTGACCGCAGCCCGCGCGGCCGACATGCCGCAATTGCCCCCGGTTTATGCGCCGCCGATCCCCGAAGCCTCGGGCTGGTACCTGCGCGGCGACATCGGAATGAGCAACCAGAAGGTCAAGAAGCTGGACAACGCGCTGTTCACCTCCGCGGTGAGGGTCGTCCACAAGGACTTCGACAGCGCGCCGATCTTCGGCCTCGGCATCGGATACCAGTTCAACAACTGGCTGCGCTTCGACGTGACCGGCGAGTATCGCGGCAAGGCGAACTTCCACGGTTTCGATATCGTCGGCACGACCAGCACGAACGAATACCGCGGATCGAAGTCCGAGTGGCTCGCTCTCGCCAACGTCTATGTCGATCTCGGCACCTGGTATTCGTTCACGCCGTTCGTCGGCGTCGGCATCGGCGCGTCCTACAACACGATCAGCAATTTCATGGACGTTGGCACGATGACGCCGAGCGTCGCCTATGCCGACACCGCGTCGAAGTGGAACTTCGCCTGGGCCGCGCACGCCGGCGTCGCCTACAAGGTCAATTCCAGCCTGTCGCTGGAGTTCGCCTATCGCTACGTCAGCCTGGGCGACGCCATGAGCGGCGACATCAAGACCTTCCAAGGTGTCAACAACATCTACAACCCGCTGCACTTCAAGGACATCACCTCGCACGATCTGAGGTTCGGCGTGCGCTGGATGCTCGAACCGCCCATGAAGCACCACGACCCCTATTTGCTGCCGCCGCTGATGCGGCGGGGCTGAGCGAACCGCCGACCCGGAACGCCCCATGGCCAATGTCCTGAAGCTTGCCGCCGCCGCAGCCGTGGCGCTCGCGTTTGCCGCGAACGCGCACGCCGCCGACGCGCCCGGACTCTGGCCGCAGGACGACGACGAGCCGTCGCCGCAGGCGCGCGAGTACCGCTCGGGCTGGTACCTGCGCGGCGACATCGGCTATCGCATCAACCGCCTCGACCACGTCGACGTGACCGCTACGGTCCGCAGCCACTCGATCGGCAACGCGGTGTCGGCCGGCGCCGGCGCGGGATTCAAGCACCGCTGGTTCCGCGGCGACATGACGATCGACTACAGCGCGCCGGTGAAGGTCAAGGCCACGACCCAGGGCGCGGCCGCCCAGCCCCAGTACACGACCAGCATCGACACCACGGCGATTCTGGCGAACGGCTATTTCGACCTCGGCACCTGGTACCGGCTGACGCCCTATGTGGGCGCCGGCGCCGGCGTCTCGTACACGCGCACCTACGACTACCGGAACACGGCCTTGCCGAACCAGCTGGTGCAGGTCGGGACCAAATGGAATCTGGCCTGGGCCGCGATGGCGGGCATCAGCTACCGGATCCTGCCGCGCTGGGATATCGACGTTGGTTACCGATATCTGAATCTCGGCAATGCCGTCAGCGCCCACGATTCGCTCGGAAACATCGCCACCTTCCGCAATATCTCGGCGCAGGAGGTGAGGGTGGGTTTCCGCTACCAGCTGGATTGACGCTGCCTCCGCCTTTTGGCTGACGCGCGCCGCGGCGGCTTGACGCGGGGCATTGCGTTCTCTATCTCCCGCGGTGGGACACCCCTCCCCAACGAGGGGCTTCTATCTGGAAGGATAGACTCATGGCGAACAAGCCCGGCGTGCGGCCGGTCACCCCGCACTTTTCGTCCGGCCCCTGCGCCAAGCGCCCCGGCTGGAGTCTCCAAGCCCTCACCGACGCAGTTCTGGGACGCTCGCACCGATCCAAGATCGGCAAGGCGAAGCTCAAGCGCGCCATCGACCTGACCCGCGAAGTGCTGGAGGTGCCGGCGGATTACCGCATCGGCATCGTGCCGGCCTCCGACACCGGCGCGGTCGAGATGGCGCTGTGGTCGCTGCTCGGCCCGCGCCCGGTCACCATGCTGGCCTGGGAGTCGTTCGGCGAAGGCTGGGTCGGCGACGTCCAGAAGGAGCTGAAGCTCAAGGACGTGACGGTACTCAAAGCGCCGTATGGCGAGATTCCCGATCTTTCGAAAGCCGATACCGACACCGACGTGGTGTTCACCTGGAACGGCACCACCTCCGGCGCGCGCGTTCCGAACGCCGACTGGATCAAGGCCGACCGCAAGGGCCTGACGATCTGCGACGCCACCTCCGCCGCGTTCTCTCAGCCGCTCGATTGGGCCAAGCTCGATGTGGTCACGTTCTCCTGGCAGAAGGCGCTGGGCGGCGAAGCCGCGCACGGCATGATCGTGCTGTCGCCGCGCGCGGTGCAGCGCCTGGAGAGCCACACGCCGGCATGGCCGATCCCGAAGATCTTCCGGCTCACCAAGGGCGGCAAGATCAGCGAGGACATTTTCGAGGGCGCGACCATCAACACGCCGTCGATGCTGTGCGTCGAGGACTATCTCGACGCGCTGGTGTGGGCGAAGAACGCGGGCGGGCTGAAAGGCCTGATGGCGCGCGCCGACGCCAACGCGAAGGCGGTCGCCGACTGGGTCGCGGTCACGCCGTGGGTCGCGTTCCTCACCGGCAATCCCGCGATCCGCTCCAACACTTCGGTCTGTCTCAAGGTGGTCGATCCGGCGGTGCTGGCTTTGCCGGCCGACGCGCAGGCGAAGTTCGTCAAGGGTCTCGCCGCGGCGCTCGAAAAGGAAGGCGTCGCCTACGACATCGACGCATACCGCGACGCGCCGCCCGGGCTTCGCATCTGGTGCGGCTCGACCGTGGAGGCCGCCGACGTCGAGGCGCTCACGCTCTGGCTCGACTGGGCCTACGCCGAAGCGCGAGACGCGCTGCCCAAGGCGGCCTAGCCGCTAGTTACCCTCTCCCCTTGAGGGAGAGGGTGGCGCGCGCTGAAGGCGCGCGCCGGGTGAGGGGGAAGGCCCTCACCGCTGCCGACCCCTCACCCGCGCTGTCGCGCGCCCCACTCCCGCAAGGGGAGAGGGGCTGCGCAAGCCGAAACACCGGAGCCCGATATGGCCCCCCGCGTTCTCATCTCCGACGCTCTCTCGCCCGCCGCCGTCCAGATTTTCAAGGACCGCGGCATCGAGGTCGACTTCCAGCCGAACCTCGGCAAGGACAAGGACAAGCTTGCCGAGATCGTCGGCAACTACGACGGCCTTGCGATCCGTTCGGCCACGAAAGTGTCGCCGAAGATTCTGGAGAAGGCGAAAAGCCTCAAAGTCATCGGCCGCGCCGGCATCGGCGTCGACAACGTCGACATTCCGGCGGCTACCGCGCGCGGCGTGATCGTCATGAACACGCCGTTCGGCAATTCCATCACCACCGCAGAGCACGCGATCTCGCTGATGCTGGCGCTGGCGCGGCAGATTCCCGAGGCCGACGTGTCGACCCGCGCCGGCAAGTGGGAGAAGAACAAGTTCATGGGCGTCGAGATTTTCGGCAAGACGCTCGGCGTGATCGGCTGCGGCAACATCGGCTCGATCGTCGCCGACCGCGCCATCGGCCTGAAGATGAAGGTGATCGCCTACGATCCGTTCCTGTCGCCGGAGCGGGCGATGGACCTCGGCGTGGAAAAGGTGGAACTCGACGAATTGTTCCGCCGCGCCGACTTCATCACGCTGCACACGCCGCTGACCGACAAGACCAGGAACGTCATCGACGCCGCCGCGATCAAGAAAATGAAAAAGGGCGTGCGCATTATCAATTGCGCGCGCGGCGGGCTGGTCGACGAGGCGGCGCTGTACGACGCGCTCAAATCCGGCCAGGTCGCGGGCGCGGCCTTCGACGTGTTCGTCGAGGAGCCGGCGACCAGCAATCCGCTGTTCACGCTGCCGAACGTGGTGTGCACGCCGCACCTCGGCGCGTCGACCTCGGAAGCGCAGGAGAACGTCGCGCTGCAGGTCGCCGAGCAGATGTCGGATTATCTCTTGCGCGGCGCGATCTCCAACGCCGTCAACTTTCCCTCGATCACCGCGGAGGAGGCGCCGCGGCTGAAGCCCTTCGTGGCGCTCGCCGAGAAGCTCGGCTCGTTCGCGGGCCAGCTCACCGAGACCGGCATCAGCAAGGTGCAGATCGCCTACGAGGGCGCGGTCGCGGCCATGAACACCAAGGCGCTGACGTCGGCGGCGATCGCGGGCCTGCTGCGGCCGATGCTGCAGGACATCAACGTGGTGTCCGCGCCGGTGGTGGCGAAAGAGCGCGGCATCGTGATCGAGGAGGTGACGCGCGAGGCGGCGGGCGACTACGAAAGCCTGATCACGGTCACGGTGACGACCGAGCGGCAGGAGCGGCACGTTTCCGGCACGGTGTTCGCCGACGGCCGCCCGCGCATCGTCAACATCAAGGGCATCCGTATGGACGCGGAGTTCGGCCCCTCGATGATCTACATCACCAACCTCGACAAGCCGGGCTTCATCGGCAAGTTCTCCTCGACGCTGGGCGACGCCGGCATCAACATCGCGACCTTCCACGTCGGCCGCGAGGCGCCGGGCGGCAACGCGATCGCGCTGATCGAGATCGACGGCGAACTGCCGGAGGCGGTGCTCGCCAAGGTGCGGGCGCTGCCGCAGGTGCAGAACGCGCGGGCGCTGAGGTTTTAGGGTCTCGTCAATCCGCCGGCCCGAGCGTCGCGCTTACGGCGCCTCGGCGTAAGCCGCGCGGATCGCGCCGGCGAGGCGTCCCTTGTCGGGGGCGCGGTCGCCGAAGGCTGCGGTGACGGCCTGCACCGCCTGCTCGGCGCTGCGGCCGGCCTTCTTTGCCGCCGCGGTGCGGTCGCGCACCTCCACCAGATAGCTGCGATAGCCGCCGATGAAGATGGTTCCGTCGGCGGTGGGGCCGTGGCTTGGCACCACGATGGCGGGCTTCAGCGCCTCCAGCCGGTCGAGGCTTGCGAGCCAATGGCGGTGGCTCGAATGGGGGCTCGAGAACACGGGCTGCGCGCGCATCGCGACGTCGCCGGAAAACAGCACGCGGTCGGCTTCGATCCAGACGGCAGTGTCGCCGAGCGTGTGGTTCGGCCCCATCGCCATGAGCGTCACCCGGACGCCGCCGAGGTCGAGGTCGTGGCTGTCCTCGAACGTGATGTCGGCCTTGCGGAACTCCGCGCCCTTCAGCAACTCGGCGTGAACCGCGGAGCGCCCGGCGAACACATTGGCGAGCCGCAGGCCGAACTCGGCAATGTCCTTCACCTGGCGGGCCGAGCGGATCAGGGTGGTGGTTGCCGGAAACGCCTGGGCGCCGAGGTCGTGCTCGGGATGGACGTGGGTGGTGACGAGATAGAGCGGCTTCGCGCCTGCGAGCTTCCGCGCGACCTCGTGGACCGCGGTGCCGTTCGGGGGCCCCAGCCCGGTGTCGATCACCAGCGCGGCGCGCTCGCCGACCACGAAGCCGACGTTGGGCACGGCGGGAACGCTGTTGTCGGGGATGATGTGGACGCGGGGCGAAATCTGGCGAAGCCTCTCGACCTTGACGATCGGGGGCTGCGGGCCTTGGGCCGGCAAAGCCGTCGCCGAACCCGCGATCGCCATGGCTGCGGCGATGAGCTTCAGGACCGTGCGCATGGGCGCTCTCCTGCGGAGACTTTTGGCGTCGAGCGTACAACGAATCCCGCTTGCCGGCGTTCGCGCGGCCGCCAATGAACGAAGCGGCTCAATGTCCGCCCGCAGTCCGCTTTCGGCCGCTTTTCGCCACCGCGTGCAGGCCGGGCGGCGGATTGGTTAACATCTTGAAAACCCTACGGTATGGGCCTTCCGCCGCCGCCCCGGGCGGGCCCCGCCCGCCTTGTCTGGCCATTTGTCATCCTTTATCCGAGATTGGGCCCCAAGGGGTTGGCATCGGCAGCGGGGGACGCCGCCGGCCGGGGAAGGATTCGGCATGGCGAATGTGGTGGTGGTCGGCTCGCAGTGGGGCGACGAAGGCAAGGGCAAGATCGTCGATTGGCTCTCCGAGCAGGCCGACGTGGTGGTGCGTTTTCAGGGCGGGCACAACGCGGGCCACACGCTCGTCATCGACGGCAAGACCTACAAGCTGTCGCTCCTGCCGTCCGGCGTGGTGCGGCCGAACAAGCTTTCGGTGATCGGCAACGGCGTGGTGCTCGATCCGCGCGCGCTGATCGCCGAGATCGACCGGCTGCGCGAGCAGGGCGTCGCGGTCACCCACGACAACCTGCGCATCGCCGAGAACGCGACGCTCATTCTGCCGCTGCACCAGGAGCTCGACGTGGTGCGCGAGCGCGCCTCCGGCAAGGGCGCGATCGGCACCACCGGCCGCGGCATCGGCCCGGCCTACGAGGACAAGGTCGGCCGCAGAGCCATCCGGCTGATGGACCTTGCCGACCTGCAGATGCTGAACGGCAAGATCGACCGGCTTCTCGCGCACCACAATGCGCTGCGCCGCGGGCTGGGCCTGAAGGAGATCGAGCCAAGCGCGCTCTACGACGAGCTCGCCGACGTCGCGCCGCAGGTGCTGCCCTACATGGGATCGGTTTGGTCGCTGCTCGACGACAAACGGCGCGAAGGCCGGCGCATTCTGTTCGAGGGCGCGCAGGGCGCGCTGCTCGACATCGACCACGGCACCTATCCTTACGTCACGTCCTCGAACACGGTGGCCTCGCAGGCCGCGACCGGCTCGGGGCTGGGCCCGGGCGCGATCGGCTATGTGCTCGGCATCTGCAAGGCCTACACCACGCGCGTCGGCGCCGGGCCGTTCCCGACCGAACTGCCCGAGGGCGATCCGATCGGCGACGGCATCGGCCAGCGCGGCCGCGAGTTCGGAACCGTGACCGGCCGCCGCCGCCGCTGCGGCTGGTTCGATGCCGTGCTGGTGCGCCAGACCGTGCGAACCAGCGGGATCGACGGCATCGCGCTGACCAAGCTCGACATCCTGGACGGGCTTCCCGAGATCAAGATTTGCACCGGCTATCGCCTCGACGGCCGGGAAATCGACTATCTTCCGGCCAGCGAGCACGCCCAGGCCCGAGTCGAGCCGGTCTACGAAATCGCGGAGGGCTGGCGGGAGGGCACGGCGCGGGCGCGCTCATGGGCGCAATTGCCGGCGGCGGCGATCAAGTACGTGCGGCGGATCGAGGAACTGATCGGCTGCCCGGTGGCATTGTTGTCGACGAGCCCCGAGCGTGAGGACACTATACTGATGCGCAATCCGTTCGAGAGCTAGAGCATGATCCCGAAAAGTGGGAACCGGTTTTCGGACGAGATCATGCTCAACCAAAGGAGATCGAGCAGAATGACGATACGCAGAAGCGTCATTCTGCTTTAGCGCGGAACGCATAAACGATGGCCGACTATCATCCGCTCATCGCCCGCGCCGTTGCCGGTCTCGAAAAGAACACCGGCGAGAACCGGCGTGCGCTCTATGAGCGGGCCCGCACGGCGCTGGTGGCGCAGCTGCGCGGAGTCCAGCCGGCGCTGGACGAGTCGGAGATCACCCGCGAACGGCTCGCGCTTGAAGAGGCGATCCGCAAGGTCGAGGCCGAGTCGGCGCGCCAGGCGCGCGATTCGACGCGCGGTCCGCTGGTGCGGCGCGCCGAACCGCCGGCGAGGCCCGCCGCACCGTCGCCGCGTCCCGTTCCAGCCGCACCGCGTTCGC